>Ga0182742_1000148_pt1 | contig 133267 bp, 110 predicted proteins | sample eDN5th37CBELigMG_FD_128880 | JGI IMG/M metagenome (GOLD analysis project Ga0182742, IMG submission 128880) | Enriched Miracle-Growth compost microbial communities from Emeryville, California, USA - eDNA 5th pass 37_C BE-Lig MG (version 2)... ... | reverse complement strand
TAATTTTACATTTTAAATGCCTGCCTGAATTTCTACAAAATACTTTAAAGTAAGGCACATCAAGGGAAGAGAGGCATTTAGGAAACCAAATCAAATGCTAAAAAATTAAGTCGAACTTATATACATACAGCAATTGGTTTTATTTTAATAGGAGTGATATACGTGACAGAAGAATCCACTTATTTTTATGGTTTAATTCCGATTCGATTTGAGGCTTCTGAATTAGAACGGGAGCAAATACTAAAGGAATTTCCTCCACCGCTCCTTCCTGCAGGTGAAGAAACCTTCCATTTACAAGATGAAATAAACGGGAACCTGGTACGCGTTCGATTGCTCCTAAATGATTATAGTGTTGAAACAACAAAAACAGGGAAACAATATTTAAAAATTAGATTCTGTAATAATGCTGGAAATATCAATGCAAAAATGTGGGATAATCAAGGGGCTGTAGAAACAACGCAACCGCTGCTTGATAACTATTCTCTGTTTGATGTAGAAGCAAAAGTAGAAGACTATAAGGGACATAAATCTCTAACAATTAACAAGATTAAACCTTGTAAAGAGGATATTAATCCATTTACATTACTAGCCTATACAAAACAAAGTATTGATGACTTGACGGTTGAACTATTTTCTTATTTGAATGAACTCCAACCTCCTTTTAAAGATATTTCCTTAGCGGCCATGCATAAGTTTTGGGATCAATTTTGCCTTCGTCCCGCGGCGAAGGGCTATCACCATAATTATTTAGGCGGTTTGCTTAAGCACACGGTCGGACTCATGCGGTTTGCTAGATTCATCTTAAAGACGGAAGATAATCATTACCAGGCTATCATGAAACTTATCAATCATGTTGAAAAGGCACACAAAAGGGACATTTGGAATCAAATACAAGCTGCCAATGTGAATACCCAGCAGCTTGTCTGGAAAGACACCATTGACCATTTATATACAATGCTATATGGTATGATGGACCACACTCAAAAGAATCCAAATTATGACCTTATTATGACAAGTATATTATTCCATGATATAGGTAAGTTGCTGGAATATGATCATGCCGGAAAAAAATATGAGGAATTCAAGTTTTTATTCCCAACCGCTGACCATACATCCATTGAAAACCGTAAACAAACTGGAATCATTATGGATGAATTAGGTGTGATGATTGGACATATTCCATACGGAGTTCTCATGCTGTCTAAAATCATAGAAACGGAAGGGATTCAAGTGACATTGGAAGATATTCACCATATGTCACATTGTATTTTATGTCATCACGGCCTTCCTGAATGGGGCTCCTGTATTCGAAGTCCCCAGACCATCGAAGGCTACATTATTCATATTGCTGACTATCTCGACAGCCGATATGAAAATACAGAAGAAATGAAATAATAAAAGCAAGGGGCTCCCCTTGCTTTTATTATTTCGTTGAAATTGAGTTTTGTTTATTTAAGCGAGTAATTTCAGCCTCTGGAAAATATTGAAGCAAATGGTCATGACAAGTAAAAAATAAGATTTGGTAATCTTTTAATTGTTTTAATAGTTCGGTTACTTTGCTCGTTCTTGTACTGTCAAAGTTTACAAAGCTATCATCAATGATGATAGGAAATTTATATTTCTCATATATAGTAAGGGCTAATGCAAGCCGCAATGATACATAGATTTGTTCTGTCGTTGCTTGGCTGAGTTCGTTCGCCTCATATAGAAGATGATCTCTGCTCTCTATTAAAAAGCCGCTGCCTTCCTGTTTTGGGATAATCCGATAATATTTACCGTCCGTTAAAAACTGCAAATGACTTTCTGCAAGACGGAGCATTTTGGGTAAACGCTCTTGTTTGTATTTATTAACCGTTCTCTGAAGAAGCTCTTTTGCCACAGCGAAACGAGCCCATTCTCTTGCATCTTCTGCAAATTCAGCGCTTAATTGTTTAAAGCGATGGAGGAGCTCTGCATAGCTTCCACCATCCTCCAATAGTTGGATTTCGTATTTGATAGCAGCTAATTCCTCTTGTAAAAGAGTTAATTCCTCATCCTGTTTTTCTCTTTTGTTTACTATCACCTGAAGAGATATTTCTACCGGCCTTTCAGAAAACTGCTCCGCTTCTTTGTCTGTGAAAGAGGATAACTTCAGCTGAAAGACCAGATGGTTCCATTCCTCTAAGAGCTTTTTTTTCACACTGTCCTTTTCAGCAAGCTCCCTAAAATGCTGTTCATCCTTAGCCAATGCAGCAGTAAAAAGGGCAGAAATTTCGAAGCTGAGTCTATCCCATTCAAGCTGGTATACTTGATATTCATCCAAAAGAGCCTCCAACAATTCATTTTTTTCTTTATATTTTACTTGTTTATTCAGCTCTTCCCGCAATGTCCGCTTTAACAAAAGCGCTGCCTCTTGTAGGGGAAGAGTGTCCTCTGTTAAGAATTGTTGGATTAAATTGCTTAGCGGTATCATTAATTCCTCAATAGCAGATTGATTTAACTCATATTGGGCCATTTGAAATTCGCGCTCTTGATAAAGTTGCTTTAACCCGTCTATTAACTGGAAAGCATCATACAAATATTTAGACGCAATCTCCTTTGGAATCCGAATTTCTTCACCGGCCAGTACTATTTCTTTATGCAGATTGAGCGATTCCCTTTCCCATGATTCAAACCGATCAATTACTTGGTCATACCGTTCTTGCTGCCTTTCAAGCATGATTTTTAATTGAATCCATTGTTCTCTAAGCTCTGTATCTCTATAAAGCTTTTGTTCTAAAATCTCTATATGTTCTTTTGGCTGCCTCATGCTAGTTTCTATTTGTAACTTTTGCTCCTGAAGCTGCTGAATTTCAGTCTGTAATAGTGAATCTGAACCCGAGTGTATTCTCATATACGAAAAAATGGCGAATAGTACGCCTGCACCGCCTGCAATAATCAGAATAAAAGTATCGGAGAATATCCCCCACACACAAAGAATCATAAATAGAACAACAAAGATAATAGACTGCAGCTTATCATTTTTCACTTTTGCAGATGCTTTCTGTTCAGCGGAGGATAACAGTATCAATCGATTCTTTATGTCTTCATATCTATCCTCCAAGTTTCGGTTTGAATCAAAACGAGCCAGTTGTTCCTGAAGCCTTTTTCTTTCCATTTCCGGCAGTAGCTCGCCTTTTAAAGAGTACTCCTTTTCTTCCAGCTCCTCTAGTTGCCTTTTTTCCTCTTGAAAATAATCATCAAGTTCCAATTTTTTTTCTGTTAATCGTTTTTGTTTCGCTTGCAATTCTGCTGCTTTTTCCTTCATAAATACACTTGTATTGATTGAGAGAATTTCATCAGCTGTAAGAGGCAGATGCATTTTATTCTGCATATGTAAGATATCCTCATCTAGTTTATTCAACCTAACCTGCAGCTGAATATTTTCCTGCTTCCATTTCTCTAACAGCGATAAACTTTCAACTGCTTTCGTCAGCTCATTTTCCTTTTCGATCAGCTCAATATTGGGTTGTAAGGAAATAAGTTCTTTCTTTAAATGTTCGATACGTTGCTTTAGCGTGATTCTTTTCCTCTCAATCTCCTTTTGATACTGTTTTAATCTTTCAAGCTCCTCTAACCCCTTTTCCGGGAATACAAGTTCATTATATTGAGAAAGTTCATCTTTCAGCTGCCTTTCTTTTTGAATAAGAGGATATACTTTTTTCCATTCCTCTAAACGAGTTTGCTCAGCAGATAACATAATAGACTCCGATTTGAGCGCTTTGATTCTAGCTTCAAGAGAATCTCTTTTTCCCAGCATATCTACATATTGTTCATTATTTTCTTCCAATCTGCGCAAATCATTTCTTAGCCCACGCAGTTCCTTCAGCTTACTGTTCAGTTTCGGATTTCTTCCATTTGGCTTAAATCGGTTGTCTAACTCCTTTACAAGCTCGTTCTCTGCCTTTAGCAATCGATCAGTACCAATGGTTCCCGTCGAAAATAAAAAACGGCCAAGGTCTTCTCCCTTCATTTGGTGGACATTTTGCAAACCCTGCAGGTTAAAGGAAAAAATCGCTTGAAATACCTGCTTATCTATCGATGAAAGCAGCTCTTTTAATAACTCCTCCCCGCCCATAATCCCATTGGCCATCCTTACCGCAACATCCCCAGCTGCTTTGCCTTTAACTCTTTCGATAACGGCTGTCCCTTTATCAGGAAAAAGCACCGTTAGCTGTCCGCCATATTTGGCACCTTTTTTAGGTTCATAGCGAAGCTCTGATTGCTGTTTTGTTGGAAAGCCGAATAATATACTATGAATAAACGACATAATTGTAGACTTACCCGCTTCATTTTCTCCGAAGAATACATGTTGGTCTTGAATGTTAGCAAATTTTTGATTTTCAAATTTTCCATACCCATAGATATATATCTCCATAATTTTCAAATTGGTTCACCGCCTTAATTTTTATGTAATAAACTTACTAGAGTATGGAGTGCTCCATTTTTAAGTTCCTGTTTTTCTTTTTCAGAAAGAGGCGGTAACAATTTTCCAGCCACAGGATGTTCAAACAACTGGGAGATGCTTCCTGTAATATTTTCCATATCATCTGATGCCCTAAACAATTCAGCATAAAATTCAGATTCCTGTTCAAGCTGGCTTCTATCCCATGTAAATGACTGCTCAACTTCTATCTTTATCGGCCATACAAAAGAATCCTCTTCTCTTTCATCCTCTTGCAGTGCTTGCAGGAGATCTCCATTACGCACACTTGTTAATTCTTTCTCATCTAGCTGAATATTTTGTAACACAATGGATAATAATATCCCTTTCCCCGGCAGGCGCTTTTCTTCAATTGCTCGTTGACACAAAACATACAGTTCTTGAAATTGATTAACTTCCTGCCCATTAAGCACTAACTGCTCCCATTGAATAGATGCTGTATCAATGAATTCAAGCTTTGTTTCTAACTGATTCATCGTAACCAGATAACAGCCCTTTTTACCTGTTTCTTTCTTGTTTCGACCTTGTATGTTTCCAGGGTAAATGACATACGGATTCTCGTGTAATATGGCACTTTTATGTATATGACCTAATGCCCAATAATCAAAGTTTTTCTCAATCAATTCTTTTAAACGAAAGGGTGCATACGCCCTGTGATTGCTAGTCCCTTCATGGTGTCCATGCAAAATCCCGATATGAAAGTCCGCCCCATCCTTTTTGTTATACTCAGGTATCCGATTTTCCATTACATGCCTTTTATCATAACTAAACCCATATAAATGAGTCACTGCATTTGACTTCGTAAAGGCTTTTACCTCCACCTGTTCTCCAAAAATATGTACATTCTTCGGCATATCCAAATGAACCCATGTCCCGTTCAAATGATCATGATTTCCATGAACAGCATAGACTTGGATTCCATGGGAACTAAGTCTTTCCATTTCTTTACGCAATCTCGTTTGTGCACGTATACTCCGATCCTGTTCGTCAAATAAATCTCCTGCGAGGATGATGAAATCAACATGATACTGAATGGCTGCATCCACAATTTTTTTTAACGCAGCAAACGAACTATCTTTCAACCGTTCAAAGATATCCTTTGGCAGATGTGATAGGCCAGTCATAGGACTATCTAAATGTAAATCTGCTGCATGAATAAAAGTAATCTCCTTCATAAAGCAATTCTCCACTTCATTATTCTTTTTATTAGTCTTTATTTATTTGCATTGTTGATTTTTGACTCATCTAAAGCTATATGGTTATGAAGTGACAGGAGAAAATTCATTTTCTCCTGTCACTTCATAACCATACAGCAACCTTTCAGCTGTGCTGAAAGGCATGAGAAATATCCATTTCTCACGGATGAGTCAAAAATCCGACTTATCAACATGATTCGTTAACATAGCCTTTTATTTAGAAAGCTATTTTGTTTCATTTTACCACTCCCAAAAAGCGAATGCACGTTCCGATTTACATTTCAAAAAAAGAGACTAGCTATAGAGCTAATCTCTTTTTGAATTAGTCATTTTTTGTTAATTGAAGAGCCTTCTTAATATCCTTAAATGAATTTGATTTGCCATACATTAATACTCCGCCTTTATATACTTTTGCACCAAAGACAGCAAGGAAGATGATAGATACAAGCAGGATAACAATTCCGAGTATCGGTTCCCAGACTGGTATCGTAAGCATTCCAACACGCATAAACATCAGCATTGGTGTGAAAAACGGAATATAGGATGTTACCGTAATAAATGTCGTATCCGGGTTATTTAACCCAAACATAGCAATCATAAAGCCGGCCGCAATAATAAATGTCATAGGTGTAATCATTTGCTGAACGTCTTCTATTCTGCTGACGAGTGAACCAAGGAAGGCTGCAAGTGTCGCGTACAGAAAATACCCCAGCAGAAAGAATACTAGTGCATAAATGATGGTTGATAAAGGAATGTTTTGAAAGCCAAGGAATTCAAAAAAACCACCCTGTAATGATTGAAGATTGCGCTTAATAAAATAGTAACCGACAGCTAAGAGTACAGCCATTTGTGTTAGACTTAACAAAGCAATGCCGAGGATTTTTCCAAACATCTGTTTAATTGGAGATACACTTGAAATTAAAATTTCCATGACACGCGAAGACTTTTCTGTAGCCACTTCCATTGCAATCATATTGGCATACATGATAACGGCAAAATATATAACAAAGAGTATAACATAGACAAGCCCCCGCGCCTGACTTAATTCCTCTTGTGTTTTGGCGTTGTCCTTTAATGCCACTCTTTCAAATGAAACCTTTTCAGATAATTGAGCAAGCTGGTCAGGAGTTAACTGTAATTGAGAAGCTGCCATTTGCGCCTTTATCTGTTGCAGTGTAAACTCTAAATCACCAGGTATTTCATAATCTGCCACACTCAAGGACTTATAGACAGCACTTGGAAGCTGGTCTTCATTTAACTTAAGAATTAATAGACCTTTATACTTCTCCTTCTCTACTTCAGCTTCAGCACGCCCTTCTGATTGGGTATATGCCTCTAGTTCAAGCTCTTCATTGACCGTTTTAAGCTGGGCTTCAAGTAATGGAAATAATTCTCCTGTTTCATCAATAACGGCTATTTTCTCATTCTCCTCATTTCCTTTATTAAAGAAATCAATGATGTTTGTCATATTCGTTAAACCAATTAAGATGAGTGCAGTTATCAAGGTAGTCACAATAAATGATTTGGTTTTCAACTTACTAAGATAGGTATGAAAAAGTATAATCCAAAATCTATTCATAGGAGGCACCTACCTTTTCAATAAAGATATCGTTTAGTGAAGGCTCTTCTAAAACAAACTTTGTAATGAAGCCTTTATCAGAGATGCTATTTAATATACGCGGAGCCGTTACTTCTTCATCCTGAATTTGCAATGAAATTCCTTCAGCTGTCAGCTTCGCATCAGTCACGCCTGGAAACGACCTTAACTCTTCAAGATTAAAATCAGCATGTATGACTAGATTCTTTTTCCCATAAGCACGTTTGATATCCCTCAATCCACCTTGAACAACGGTTTTTCCTTTATGCATAATGCAAAGATGCTCGCACATTTCCTCTACATGCTCCATTCGATGACTTGAAAAAACAATGGTCGTCCCGTTGTTCTTTAATTCAAGAACTGCGGCCTTTAATTGCTCAACATTGACAGGATCTAAACCGCTAAAGGGTTCATCTAAAATTAATAATTTAGGTTTATGAATGACCGAAGCAATAAACTGGATTTTTTGCTGATTTCCCTTTGAAAGTTCTTCAACCTTCTTATCTGCATACTCAGGAACTTTAAAACGAGAAAGCCAATAATCTAACTCCCTCAATGCATCCTTTTTTGCCATGCCGCGCAACCTTGCTAAATAGACCATCTGATCACGTACCTTCAGCTTTGGATACAATCCTCTTTCCTCCGGTAAATATCCGATGATAGGACTTGTGGAATAGTCAATGTTCTTTTCATCCCATGTAATTGTCCCGCTAGACGGTTTCAATATACCAAGTATCATCCTGAATGTTGTTGTTTTCCCCGCACCATTTGCCCCAAGAAAACCAAACATTTCTTTTTCAGGAATATTTAACGATAATTGATCTACGGCGGTAAAATTCCCAAATTGCTTCGTTACATTATGTATTTTTAATACCATCCCTTTCCCTCCTTTGTCTATTTTTACTACGATTATAGTGTATAAAAGTTTCATTCCAAGAGATAATTACCAAATATTCGTTGATTTGCCTTTTTTTACCTACTATGAGAAGATTTGATTGTCAAAATATTTAATCAAGGAGTGAATTTTTATGACAATATATAAATTAACAGTATTTTCCCCTACAGGAGAAAAACTTCTTGATCAAAACTTTGAAGCTGAAAATGATGTAAAAGCAAAATTACAAGCAGAACATCTTTTAAAAGAGAAAAGTTTACATGATACAACACATCGCTGTACTTCATCGAGCGGAAAATTAATTTTATTTCATTCATAATAAGAAAAGCGCTCAAGCTGGACCTGAAATAAAAACAACCTTTGCCTTAATTGGCAGAGGTTGTTTTCATTGGGAAAAGTTCAGAAAGCATTTTTATCTTGTCCTCTGTGTAGGACTGAAAGTTTTCGTTATAGGTTTTTGGGTCTTTTGGGTTCGCAAACCGAGTAATTTTCCTTGTCTTAGGATCCACGAATTTACTTGAAGCACCGCAGCCAAGTCCGATAATGGATTGCTGCTCCTCCATAATCATAATATTATATATGCTTTCTTGTCCTTTTAGACTGTAACCGACATTTTCCAAATTCCCCAAAATATTTTTCTGTCTATATAAATAGTATGGATGGTACTGATGTGCTTTCGTCCAATCTTCCGCAAGTTCCATCATCTTACTGATTTCTTCTCGATCTGCTACCTTATACCTTTCTTTATTTTTGGTCATTTCTGAGGCCCTTTTAAACGAAAGTGTATGAACGGTTAACGATTCTGGCATTAGCTTTTCTGTTTCGTTTAAGGTATGTGTAAATTCGTCAATTCCTTCACCTGGAAGACCAATGATTAAATCCATATTAATATTTTTCATGCCCATCGAGCGGGCTAAATGGAATTTATCAACCGTTTCCTCAACAGTATGATGACGACCAATGGCTTTTAGTGTTTCCTGGATATACGACTGAGGATTAATACTGATTCTATCAATTTTCCACTTTTTCAACACTTCGAGCTTCTCTTCTGTAATCGTATCTGGTCTTCCTGCTTCAACCGTGATTTCTCTTATCTTATTGACATTGGGGAAAGATGCATACATTTCTTCATATAGCATATCCATTTCTTCAGCCGTAATGCTTGTCGGTGTACCTCCACCGAAATAAACCGTTGTCACATTAATATGATGTTCCTTTAACCACTTTCCGATTTCTTTCATTTCATAATGAAGTCCGCCCAAAAAGGAATCAACCGAGCCTTGACGGCCATTAATTGCATAAGCTGGAAACGTGCAATAAGCACATTTTGTCGGACAAAAAGGAATCCCAATATAAATGCTTACTTCATTACGTAATTCATATAAATCCGGTACAACCGCCAGCTGGCGCTCTACAATTTGCTGCATAAGCTGGATTTTTTCTTCTTTTATTAAATATTCTTCCTGAAGCTGTTTATGAGCTTCAGCAACGGGTATATTTTCTTGCATTTTACGATGCATGAGCTTAGTAGGTCTAACGCCTGTTAGGATTCCCCACTTTTGTATCATTCCTGTCTTATTTTGCAGCATGGTTAGAAATGCATGAGAAACAGCATTTTTTATTTGTTTAAACCGTTCTTTTTCCGTTTGGTAACTAGAAAACTCCTTCTCGTATTCTGAGCTTTCTTGAAAACCCTCTTTATCAATTAATTTCCCTGTTACATAAACTGAGTTATCCTTTATATCAAGCGAAAAATAAATACTTAAATCGCCATTTTCTTCCTCTTTAAAAGTTATCGTTGTTTCTTCAAAGAATAAATTAGCTATTAACTCAAGCGGCCGAATAAACCGTTCATCATCTAAACCTTTTATGGCTAAAATCAATAAAATCACCTTTACATTATCAAATAAGTTAAACTGTTATTAGTGTACAGAATCGCTATAACAAGGTCAAGAAGGGAAAAAATGTTACACTATCAAAAAAAGCTTGGATATCCAAGCTTTTCTACTTCCCTGTTATTTAATAATATTCATTTTGCGTAAAAACTCAATCGGCTGCTGTTTACGGAAATGTTCTTTCACCATATAAGCAACACCTTGTTGATTTTGCGAACGGGTAATCCAGTCGGCTGCCCGTTTGACTTCAATTGAAGCATTCCCCATTGCTACACCTAGACCAACCGCTTCAATCATTTCAATATCATCACTATCATCACCAATACAAACAATTTCGCTTCTAGATATGCCTAATCGTTCGGCTAAATATAATAGTCCATTTAATTTTGAAACCCTCGCTGGAACAATATCAAGCCTTAATTCATTTAAAATCTTACAGTCAACTTCTGTAAACATTCTTTGGATTGCTTCCTGGACATCAATCAGGTCATCTTTATATTCAAAATATACTTCAATACTTGAAGGATTTGCCGGTTCATCAATAATCATATCACCAATCGAGTCAACGAACTGCTGCGAATAAAAAACAGGATCACCCGTAGTAAATACTGTTTTGGCAAGCAAATTATGATTGAGCTTATATTTATTTGCAAGTGAATAATTTTCATGGACTAACCTGATTTGACAAGGAAATCCTTCTAGTAAACGAACTAAATCATAAGTAATATTTTCTTGTATTCTGGCTGCATGTATCGGCTTTCCTATTTCCTTGGCAATATAAGCACCTCGGTGCGTAATTAAAATGTTATCTAGCTTTAATGCTTTCGCTACTTTTTTGGCTGAGGCGAAGGTTCGTGAAGTAACAAGGGTTACATAAATGCCTTTTTGCTGGACATACTCAATCGCTTCTTTTGTTGATTTATGGATTTTTCCATTCGTTTGAAGCAGTGTTCCATCAATATTTAGCGCAAGCATTCGGTAGATCATGTTCATGGCCCCCCTATTCTTGATGAAATTCCCTTTACTTAAAATTATGAAAAAAGAAAAGGAATAGAACTAAGCCAGACCATAAACAAAAAAGTGAAGGGGCCTATTCAGCCTTATGTCTGCGGTAAACCAATCTTTCATACAGGTTGTTTTTTACGGTTCGCCTACCTTCTATAGCAAAAAAAGAAGACCATAAAATATGATCTTCTTCTCTTTATTCCTTATTGATTGACAGAACCGTAAAGTTCTTCTAGAGGTTTGATAATAATTTGGTTTAATTCTGTTATTATCTGACTCATGCGCTGTTCAGCGTCCATCAGCTTTGAAATTTTTTCGTTTTTCTGTACATCTGAAACAATAATTTGGGCATTAGCAATCTCTTCTTGAGAAATATCCTGTCCCATCATTTGCTTTTGTTGCATCTCTAACTGCATTTGCCGAAACTTGCCAAATAAATCATTTGCTGCTGAATCAGCATTCACTTCATCATATAAATCTTTCAATGTTTTATATTCATCGCTGTTTCTAAGTGCTTTTTCTAATTCATAGGCACTATCATGTAAATTTACAGCCATATTTTCACTCCTTTATATTAACAATCATCTAACTATACCAAAATATGCGTTAAATCACCAATAAAAAACCAATTTTAACCTTTTAGCGTTGTATTACATTCGCCCGCTATATAAGTCCTTTTTAATATTTCGACATATACTAGTGGATATTTGACTCATCTAAGCGATATAGTCATGAAACGGGAGGAGAAAACTCGTTTTCTCCTCCCGTTTCATGACCATATCGCAACCTTTCAGCTCCGCTTAAAGGCGTGTGAAAAGGACTTTTCACACGGATGAGTCAAATATCTCGCGGAAGAATCATATCTAGTACCCGTACATGATAGAAAAAGAATTCCTATATCGATTTAATAAGTCGGATATATATAAATTTCCTTAAAACACTTTATTTTTTGTATGACATTTATCAGATTCAGGGAACCTAATTATAGGTTACTCGAAGGAGGGGCGCATAATCATATGAAGAACAAAAAGGGTTTTAAAGAGGATAGTCAATTTGAGGGAAGAGATCAGGCATATGTAGATATTGACCGAATGATTAATGAAGGTCTTTCCGGCGGAACAGTGGACATCATTAATCAGGAAACAAATATAGAAGAAACACATGATTTTTTTCAAGAAAATCCGCCGTATAAAACAAAATCTTAACATTCACTAAAAGATGCACCTGACACGCTTGTGTCAGGCGCTTTTTTTCTATTCTTGGATGAAGTAAGCCATTTCATATCCACACTGATCGCACTTTACATAGTGAGGACATTGTTCTTTTACTAAATCATCACGGTAACCATCTTCCAGCTTCATTTGGTCAATCGGCATATATGCGCTATAATCATCATAGAAATCCATCATTCGCCCTCTATCAGTTGCCGCTGAACCGCATGTTGGACAAGCTAGTCTTAATTCTTCAAATCCATTACACACTGGGCAAATCCCCATTTTGTTCACCCTCCAAAGATGTATGTTGCATCTTTTTCGTTTTTAATTTTACCTTTGCCATTCATTTGTATGTTCTTTCTAGGTATTCATTAAAAAAAACACATAATAAAAGGAAATATTTACCGCTATTCAATAACGAATAGCTTTTTAACTTTTAACCATAATAATCATTACAAAGCAACACACCGCAACAAAAAAAGCTACTTCAATAGCTTAACCAATCAATGATTATTTATGAAATAAATTTTACCTTTTTAGGACTATGCTTGGCTGCTTGATTGAATGATCAATTTGGTTCAATTCCAAAATAGTCCACCAAAAAAAACTTACTGAAGGAGAGTGCGTATCGTGCCAAACAACAATTCTTCAAACCAACTATTAGTTCCTGGAGTACAACAAGCTTTAGATCAAATGAAATACGAGATTGCAAATGAATTTGGTGTGAACCTTGGGGCAGACACTACTTCTCGTGCTAACGGATCTGTCGGAGGAGAAATTACAAAACGTCTTGTTCAAATGGCTGAACAACAATTAGGCGGTATTCGATAAGAAGAAGTTCTTTTTTAGAACAATTTAATAATATGGATTAGGGTCCTCTTCCTTGAAGGGGACCCTTTTAAGATGGCCGATAAAATGATTTAATACTATAATACTTACCATATATTTTCTCTAACTTCTGAATTTTTCGTGACCAATATTACAAGAAAAAATCAGAAGTTCCTAAGCTTTTATTTTAAAGTTGTTTCCATTTCCTTTGAACAGCCAGAGCAGGTTGACTTTGAACTGCATGAGCCGCATTCTCCTTCTTTCGATTTTTTTAAATGGCGTATGAGAGCCCAGCCTGCATATCCAAATATAACTGCTCCGATTACTATATTTACAATCATCTATTCCGCCTCTTTTCTTATGCTAAGCCAAACAAACTTCCACCTTGATAAATCAGGAACGACATAATATAAGCTAATATAAGTGCATATCCAATCGAAAAAGCCGTCCATTTCCTTGATTCAGTTTCCTTATAAATGGTTGCAGCTGTTGCTAAACAAGGAATATAAAGCAAAATAAATACCATAAAGCTAATCGCTGCCAAAGGTGTAAATTGCGCTGCCAGCAAACCTTGTAATGAAGCTTCATCCGGAACATAGTAAATAATATTCATGGATGAGATAATGGCTTCCTTTGCAAGAAATCCAGTCAGTAATGAGGCCCCTGCTTGCCATGTACCAAAACCAATTGGGGCTAACAGCGGGGCAAACAATCCGCCGATTACTGATAAAAAGCTATGATCCATTTCCACATTAAACCCGCTTGGACCCATATAAGATAAAAGCCAAATCAGAACGGAACCCGCAAAAATAAATGTTCCTGCTTTACGGATAAAGCCTTTACCTTTTTCCCATGTACTTCTCCATAGAGTTTGTCCCTGCGGCATACGGTATGGAGGCAATTCGATAACAAATAAAGTATTTTCCCCTTTTAAAATCGTTTTTGAAAAAAGCAAAGCCAAACTTAACGCTAACACAACTCCAAGTACATATAATCCTAACACCACTAATGCACTATTTTTGACAAAAAAAGCACCTACAAACAAAGCATATACGGGCAGTCGTGCTGAGCATGACATTAACGGAGTTAGAAGAATCGTTAAAAGTCTTTCCTTTGGTGTCTCAATGGTTCTTGCCGCCATAACGCCTGGTACATTACAGCCGAACCCAATAATCATTGGTATAAATGCCTTTCCATTCAAGCCGACCGACTCCATAATTCTGTCCATTACAAGAGCAACCCTTGCCATATAACCGGAGTCTTCCAATAATGAAATAAAAAAGAATAAAATAAAAATTTGCGGAACAAACACGAGAACCCCGCCAACACCAGCTATTATTCCATCAATGATTAAATCATGAATAAATGCCGATACACCTATCAAAGATAGCAATGATTCAATTCCCTCGGTTATTGGACCGGAGATAAATCCATCCAATAAATCTGATAACGGGAAGCCTAGCCAATCAAATGTCAGCATGAACATTAGATACATCATGAGCAAAAAGATGGGTACTCCCAAAATCCGACTAGTAACAATTCGGTCCACCTTATCTGTCAAATAAATTTTATTCTCAATGGATTTTACAATAGAAGCTTCAAGAACTTCTTCAATAAACTCACTTCGGCGTTGGTAAATGAATTGATCAGCAGAATGAATGCCATATTCTTTGTTCAGTTTTTCCTCGACATCATGTACAAGTTTATTTATTTCTTCTAGTTTAATAAACTCAGCTAAATATGATTTTACATCCTGATTTCCTTCAAGCAGTTGAAGCGTCAGCCATCGAAATGAAAACACTTTACTTTCTTTAAGCATTTCTTCAAGTCTTAAGACTGCCTCATCTATTTCTCTGCCATAATCAATAAATACTCTTTCCTGATGTATTGAATGATTTGTAGCAATGGTTTTTGCTAATTCATTACAGCCTTTTCCAGAACGAGCAATGATTGGGACAACGGGCACTCCCAGTTTAGCTGATAATTGGTTCACATCTACATGCATGCCTCGCCGCTTTGCAACATCCATCATATTTAACCCAATCGTTACGGGTTGTCCGTATTCAAGGACTTGCAGCGTTAGCTGGAGGTTTCTTTTTAATTGCGAGGCATCAAGGATATTTAGAATTTGATCCGCATGATCATGCAAGAAAAAATTCGTAACGACCCCCTCGTCTTTTGAAAGCGGTACAAGAGTATATATCCCTGGCAAATCGATTAATTTATCTATTTTATTTTTTAATACACCAACTTTCTTTTCAACTGTTACACCACTCCAATTTCCAACATATTCATAAGAGCCTGTTAGATGGTTGAAAAGCGATGTTTTTCCGGTATTTGGATTACCTAAAAGAGCTATTTTCATTATATTCTCTCCACTTTTATCTGTAGGGCTTCTATTCTGCGAATTCCGACGCACTGACCGTGGGATTCAAGCATGAATGGTCCTCCAAAGGGCATAATACCTTTAATACATACTTCTGTTCCCACAGTGATACCAAGATCCAGCAGCCTTCTTCTTACTAAACGATTTACCATTGATAAATCTGCTACTTTACCTTTCTCACCAACTTTTAATTTTCCTAGCATCGTTATCACCTGTAATTTTTTTACTTTATTTTATCATAATCAATTGAGAATGATTATCCTTCCAAAAACATAATGATGAATTTTTATAGAAGAATAGAAAACAATAGATATTACCATATACTTTATATTTATATATAGACATACACTAGTGGATATTTGACTCATCTAAGCTTCATGACCATATCGCAACCTTTCAGCTCCGCTTAAAGGCGTGTGAAAAGGACTTTTCACACGGATGAGTCAACTATCTAGCGGAAGAACCATATTTACTATCCGTACATGATAGAAAAAGAATTCCTATGTTAATTTAATAAGTTGGATATATATTTTCCACAGGGCAGCTTTTTCAACTTACACAACAGACATGCCTAAATACTACAATATTTCTGTAGACCCACTCATGTTTTATTTGATAATCTTTTAGAAAGATAGGTTTGCTGAAGGAATTATAAATGGATGCAAACTTAAATGTCATTGAAAGTCATGACATAACTGAAAAAATTGAAGAACAGCTCAAAGTTAAGCATCTTGTGACAAAAACATTAATACACATTGAACCATATCAATATGTTAAATAAGTAGGTCAGCTTTAGGAGAAACCGTTATTAAAGGAGTTTAGAGGATATGCTCACATTAAAGGTAGATCATGATATTGAACTTCGATTGCTTCAAATTCAAGACAGTTCACAATTATTTCAGCTCGTTGATCATAATCGAGAGCATCTAAAGAAATGGCTTCCATGGGTTGATAATATTTATTCACCCTTGCAATACCACTCCATCATTCCCTCATGGCTGAAACAATTTGCTGATCATAATGGCTTCCATGCAGGAATCCATTATAAGAACAAACTGGCTGGTGTCATTAGTCTTCATTCTATCGATTGGCATAATAAACAAACAAGCATTGGCTACTACTTGGGAAAAGGATTTGAAGGAAAAGGGCTCATGACAAAATCAGTTCAGGCAGTTCTTAATTACATTTTCTTCCATCTTCGTTTGCACCGTGCTGAAATCCGCTGCGGAGAGTTTAATAAGAAAAGCCGTGCAGTCCCAGAAAGACTTGGTTTCAAAAGAGAAGGATTAATACGGGACGGAGAATATCTTTATGATCATTATCATGATTTGGTCATTTATGGGATACTCTACAATGAGTGGCTGCAACGAAAAGAATACTTACTCAAAAACTAAAAAAGCTGCAATGCAGCTTTTTTTAATCCTTTGCAAGTGGAATTTTTATGGTGAATGTTGTCCCTTGCTTTTGTGTTGATTGAACAGAAATCGTTCCACCGTGTTCTGTAATAATTTTCTGGCATATCATCAATCCGAGTCCATTTCCGTTCGCTTTTGTTGAAAAGAATGGTTTTCCTATTTGCTCTAAATATTCATCAGGAATGCCGCAGCCCTCATCAATCACAGAAACTAATGCATGATTTACATTTTTATACATATGAATGGTTATAACTCCCCGATCCATTGCTTCAATGGCATTTTTCAAAATATTGATTATCACTTGTTTCACTTTATGGACATCGCATAATATCATCAGTTTTTGCTCTTCAAAAACACTTTTTATTTGAATACTCTTTTTTAATGCCTCTGCCTCTAACAAAAAGATTACTTCTGTGACTATTTTTGTGAAGTTCTGAACACTCATCTTATGTTTATGTGGCTTTGCAAGAACCAACAGTTCATTTGAAATAATATCAAGTCTGTGAATTTCATCTTCCATAATTTCTAAATACTTTTTATTTGGATTTTCCTCTGCTTTCATTAACTGAATAAACCCTTTAATACTCGTTAGCGGATTTTTTATTTCATGTGCAATTCCTGCAGCCAATTGTCCGGCTACCTTTAACTTCTCACTTGCAATCATGATGTTTTCAGCTTCATTTTTATCTAATCCAGCTTCCTTTATAAAGCAAACAATTCCATCAGGTATTTCAGAATCAAAATGGCCGATGAGCGAAGATGTAGATTCTACCGTAAAATCTTTTCCGTCTTTTTTTTTCATTCGATATGTCAAGTTACTGATTTCATCTTTCCTGTTTTCCCATTCGTTTGTTACCCTTTGATAATCTTCTTGATGCATGATTTCACTTATGTGGGTTCCGATTAACTCCCGAGACTCGTATCCCAGTACCATATATACATTTTTATTTATGTAAGTAATGGCACCTTCTAAAGAAAGCTTCATAATGAAATTCGACTTCCCATTTACCATATTTTGCCCAGTTTTCTCCTCGACAAAATGGTTTGACTTCCCCGTTTCTGGTACTCCCAATCTTCACCCCTCCTTAATCATCATGCTCATCTAAATTTTACTGAATATTCACATAAAAGACAATGAGATTTTCTGCTATTTTAATCAGAAATACATCTTAGATATTTAGGGTACTGTTAACCCAATAAAGTTGATTTTTGACTCATCTAAAGCTAAAAGGCGTATGAAATATTCATTTCACACGGATGAGTCAAAAATCCTGTGTATAACTCAGTATACTCACTTAGTTTTTTGATTTTTGAAAATTCATAAGTTTCCTATCCGCATCATATAATTTGTATAAAACCTTTTTAAACTGTAACGTTTGACTGTATAGTTTGGATTACCTTATAATTAATAGATAAAAAAATGAACTGAGGTGGTATGATGGGGCAGTTTATCGGATTGGAGAATTAGCAAATTTAGCAAACGTTTCAAAAAGAACAATTGACTATTATACTAGCTTAGGATTATTACAAGCAAAACGTTCGAATAGCAACTACAGAATTTATCCCGAAGAAGCATTAAACGAACTTAAATTAATTGAAGAATATAAAAAAATGCATCTTCCTCTTCATGAGATTAAGAGAAAATTAGAATTAAATAATCATACCGAGCTCCAAGACAGGGATGTAGAAAAACAAATGGAGACTGTTACAAACCAAATCAAACAACTAAAACATGATCTTTCTGTACTATTACCAGTTATCGGTAAATATAAACAAGATCCGATATCAAAAAGGTTGAATGAAGAAGGTACAGCTCTCATTGAATCCCTGATGAGAATAACAAGTTAATCATATTTTTGAATTATCAGGAGGTGACTCCTTTCCTGTTTCCTACAGGATAAGGAAATCTATTTGGACATATTAAACTTGGTTATTATAGCCATTTTGATTGCTTTGACGGCATTTTTTGTTACTTCTGAATTTGCTATTGTTAAAGTGAGACGTTCCAGAATTGATCAGTTAATTGAAGAGGGAAATAAAAATGCGCTTGCAGCGAAAAGAATCATTACAAATTTGGATGAATACTTATCCGCTTGCCAATTAGGGATAACGATGACTGCTCTTGGAATTGGTGCTCTCGGAGAACCAACATTTGAGCATATCCTCCATCCATTTTTAGCCTTTTTGAATATTCCGGAATCTTTAACTCCAATTCTATCAATCGCCTTGGCCTTTGCAATTATGACCTTTTTGCATGTAGTGGTAGGGGAGCTTGCACCAAAAACAGTTGCCATCCAAAAAGCAGAATGGGTTACATTAATGACTGCAAAACCACTTATTCTGTTCTATCGTATGATGTATCCTTTTATTTGGATTTTAAATGGATCTGCTCGTTTAATCACAGGTCTTTTCGGGCTAAAGCGAGTATCGGAACATGAATTAGCACATTCAGAAGAAGAACTGCGTATTATTTTGTCAGAAAGCTATAAAAATGGTGAAATCAACCAATCTGAGTTTAAATATGTAAATAAAATATTTGAATTCGATGATCGGATTGCAAAAGAAATTATGGTTCCTAGAACCGAAATTGTTTCACTATCAAAAAACCAAACATTAGAGGAATTTCTTTCCATTATTCATGTTGAAAAGTTCACACGATATCCAATTATGGACGGCGACAAAGATCACATAATTGGAATGATTAATCTAAAAGAACTTATGACAGATATTTTAGAATTTAATAACCTAAATACAAAAACACTTGAAACCTATATTCGACCAATCATTAAGGTCATTGAAACAGCACCTATACACGATTTACTTGTAAAAATGCAAAAAGAACGAATTCATATGGCCATCTTAATGGATGAATATGGCGGAACATCTGGTTTGGTTACAGTTGAAGATATTATAGAAGAAATTGTTGGAGACATTCGTGATGAATTTGATACAGATGAGATTCCAGAAATAAGGAAACTTGAAGACGATCATTTTATCATCGATTCTAAAGTACTTGTCAGTGAAGTAAATGACTTGCTTGGAGTTGATATTAATGATGAAGATATTGATACAATTGGCGGTTGGATTCTAACTGAAAACTATGAGGCCAAACAGGGTGATGTCATTAACTTTGATTCCTATTCCTTTAAGATTATCGATATGGAAGAGCACCATATCAAATATGTTGAAGTGTCAAAAATTCAAATGCTCGAGGATAACGAAAGTCCAACTTATGAAGAGCATGAAATTCATTCCGCTGTCCCTTTGACAAAGTCGGAAGCAATCTATTAAACGCTTCAAAAATAATCCATTATCCCATGTCCATAAAGCACATATTGCTTAATGATAAAGAATAAATTCATAGATACATTAAAACCTTCTCTTATAAAATTAGAGAAGGTTTTTTACCTTTTCCCTTCTATTCTCAATTGATTATATTATTTGTCAATAATAACGGTCGCTTTAGCAGTTAATTACCAAATTTGTAATAATATGTACCTGAAATGTTCACAAAGACACAAATGCTTTTTGCTATAGTTAGGTATAGAAAAAGTTCATTTTAGTAGGGGGAAAAGTTATGGAGCCGCTTATACTCGCACGTATACAGTTTGCTGCTACAACGATTTTTCATTTTATTTTTGTGCCATTATCTATTGGTCTTGCTTTCACCATTGCCATCATGCAAACAATGTACTTAGTAAAGAAAAAAGAAGTCTACAAAAAAATGACACAGTTTTGGGGGAAATTTTTCCTCATCAACTTTGCTGTCGGGATTGTAACTGGTATTATTCAAGAATTCCAGTTTGGAATGAACTGGTCAAGCTATTCCCGGTTTATGGGGGATGTATTTGGTGCTCCGCTGGCCATTGAAGCATTGCTCGCCTTCTTCATTGAATCAACATTTATTGGACTTTGGGTTTTTGGATGGGATAAGTTACCTAAAAAGGTTCACTTAGCTTCCATTTGGCTCGTTTCCATTTCAACTATGATGTCAGCTTTTTGGATTTTAGCGGCTAACTCCTTTATGCAAAATCCCGTTGGTTATACGATTCAAAACGGGCGTGCCGAAACAACCGATTTCTTAGCTGTTATTACAAATCCCAAATTATTAGTTGCTTTTCCACATGTTATTTTCGGAGCTTTAGCTACTGGCGCCTTCTTTGTTGTCGGTATCAGCGCATACAATTTCTTGAAAAAACGGGATTTAGAATTCTTTAGACGTTCCGTTACAATCGGTCTTGTCATTGGATTAGTTTCTAGCTTTGGCATCGCTTTCAGCGGCCACTCTCAATCTGAATATCTAATGGGCGCGCAGCCAATGAAAATGGCTGCAGCTGAAGGATTGTATGAAGACAGCGGTGATCCAGCCGCTTGGACAGTGATTGCCAATATTGATACAGAAAATAAGCAAACTGGCATGCGTCTAGAAATTCCTTATGCACTAAGCTTTTTAGCTTATGGAGAGTTTAAAGGAAAAGTGGAGGGAATGAATACCCTTCAGGCTAAATACGAAAAATTGTATGGTCCTGGAAATTATATTCCCCCTGTTAAAACCACCTTCTGGAATTTCAGAATCATGGCGGGTCTTGGCGGAATCCTTATTTTGATAAGCTTAATCGGCTTATATATGCAACGCCGCGGTACTCTGGAAAACAAAACCTGGTTCCTAAAGCTAATGTTTGCCTCACTGTTTTTTCCATTTATCGCTAACACTTCAGGATGGATTATGTCAGAGATTGGCCGTCAGCCATGGATTGTTAATGGATTAATGAGGACTGCAGATGGTGTTTCACCAACTGTATCTGCCGGTTCAGTTTTGTTCTCACTAGTCGCCTTTACATTGGTTTACACATTGCTCGCTATTGCCATGGTTGCCTTATTTATAAAAGTCATTAAACAAGGACCACATGAAAAACCAAAAGATGATATTAGTGACTCAGATCCTTTTAATGAGAGGGGTATATCACATGCAATTAAGTGAGATATGGTTCATACTTATCGGAGTTTTGTTTGTCGGATTTGTCTTTTTAGAAGGATTTGACTTCGGAGTGGGAATGAGTACAAAATTTCTCGCTCAAAATGAGATTGAAAAACGCGTGCTGATTAATACAATTGGACCTTTTTGGGATGCAAATGAAGTTTGGCTGATTACCGGCGGCGGTGCCATGTTCGCAGCGTTCCCACATTGGTATGCTACATTATTCAGCGGCTATTACCTGCCATTTGTCGTATTATTATTAGCCTTAATTGCTCGTGGTGTGGCTTTTGAATTTAGAGGAAAAATGAACTCAGCTAAATGGAAAAAAACGTGGGATTGGTCGATTTTCCTTGGCAGTCTTTTACCGCCATTTTTATTAGGCGTTTTATTTACAAGTTTAATAAAAGGAGTACCGATTGATCAAAACATGAATATGACAGCAGGACTTTTGGACATCGTTAATGTGTATACAGTTGTTGGCGGCATAGCCTTTGTATTATTAACGTATATGCATGGCTTAATGTTTATCTCACTAAAAACAACGGATAGCATTAGAGAGCGCGCTCGCGAACAAGCAAAGAAACTATTTCTTGCCTGTGCAGTTGTCGTTGTATTATTTGTTGTACTAACAGGGATTTACACAAATGCATTTGCAGATAAAGGAAATATACTTATTCCATTATATGCACTTGCGATTATCCTTTATTTAGCACTCTATCCATTATTAAAAAACAAGAAAGAAGGATTCAGCTTTGCAACAACCGGTTTCATTTTAATTCTTGTTATGGCATCCTTCTTTATCGCATTATTCCCTAACGTGATGATTAGTACGACGGATATTGCCAATAACTTAACTGTCTATAATGCAGCATCTGGTGAATATTCACTTAAATTAATGACCATTGTTGCGTTTACAATGGTACCTATTGTTCTTGCTTACACGATTTGGAGCTATTATATCTTCCGCAAACGAGTAACAGATAAGGAGCATTTAGAATACTAATGGATAAAAATCTTTTCAGCTATAAAGGCATTAAAGCACATTTATTCAATGTCGCTATACTAACTATATGCCAAGGGATTACAACTGTTTTTCAGGCTGTATTTTTAGCCACTGCAATTACAAAAATGTTTAATGGGACAGCACCTGCAGCTGTCCTTCCCTATTTTTTAGGCTTTGCGATTACATTTGGTTTCAGACACATGATTCAATGGTTAAAAAGCAGACTTTCCTTTCGATTTGCTGAAAGGACATCTTCCGACATTCAGTCCCTTCTCATTCGTAAACTTTTTGAATTAGGACCTCGGGGGGTAGGAACAAACGGGTCCGGAAATATGATTACTCTTGCTTTAGAAGGTATTCCAAATTTCCGTACATACTTAGAGCTGTTTATCCCTCGTGCCATTTCCATGTTTTTTATACCTATCGTCCTGCTTATTCATGTTTTTTATTCTGATTTGATTTCAGGTATTGTTCTTACACTAACCATGCCCATATTAATCGCTTTCCTGATATTATTAGGACTTGTGGCTAAGAAACATGCAAATGCACAGTGGAGCAGTTATCAATTGCTCTCTCGGCATTTTGTAGATTCATTACGAGGTCTTTTGACTTTAACATATTTGGGAAAAAGCAAATCTCATCAAAAGGCAATTGAAAGTGTCAGCAATAAATACCGGATTGCTACAAACCGATCATTACGACTTGCCTTTTTGTCTACCTTTTCTTTAGATTTCTTTTCAAGCCTCTCCGTTGCCGTTGTTGCTGTAGAACTAGGCCTAAGACTGATTGATGGTGTAATGGGACTGCAAACTGCGTTAACTTTATTAATTTTGGCTCCAGAATACTTTCAGCCGATTCGAGATTTGGGCAATGATTACCATGCTACTATGGATGGGAAAGATTCAGGTAAACATATTCATAGTCTTTTAGCTGTTGATACGTCACAAGCACCTATTAGTCCTGTATCTATTCCTAGATGGGATGCTGAAAGTACACTCACAATCCGCCATTTAAATAAAAAGTCAGAAGCCGAAGATAAAGAAATTCTTAAGGGGATAACATTTGAGGTAAAAGGCTATCAAAAGGTCGGTATTATTGGTGCTTCTGGTGCGGGAAAATCCACAATTATTGATGTGTTATCCGGTTTTTCCTTACCGACAAGCGGTTCCATTCTAGTGAATCATACGGAAATGAAGGACTTCTCCGCTCTTCAATGGCAGGAGCAGCTCATTTATATACCGCAGCATCCCTATATTTTCTCTGGAACTGTCGCGGAAAATATCAGCTTGTATGCACCCGATACAGCTAAAGAAAACATTGAAGAAGCCATTAAAATTACTGGCTTGACTGAATTAATCGAGCGTTTGCCAATGGGATTGGATGAAAGGATTGGTCAAGGCGGACGAGTATTAAGCGGAGGCGAAGAACAGAGAATTGCCTTAACACGTTCTTTATTGCAGGAACGACCTATCATGTTGTTTGATGAACCGACCGCTCACTTAGATATTGAAACAGAACATGATATCAAGGAAATGATACTACCGCTGCTAAATAATAAGTTAGTATTTTTCGCTACCCACCGTCTTCATTGGATGCGTGAAATGGATGTTATTTTCGTTATCGAGGATGGAAGAATTGTGGAAACGGGTACACATAAAGAATTATATGAAAACAAAGGGTCTTATTATCGTCTAATACAAGCTCAGAGAGGAGGCAGATTTAAATGAGGCCTTTTCAAGTATATATTATTCCGTATTTGAAACAATTTAAAAAGTCTATCCTGCTGGCCATACTGTTTGGTCTCTTAACTGTGGCCGCTGCTTCCATGCTCACCTTTACTTCTGGCTATTTAATATCAAGAGCAGCGCAAAGACCAGAAAATATCTTGATGGTATACGTGCCGGTTGTATTAGTCCGTACATTTGGAATATCTCGAGCGGTTACCCATTATATTGAACGTTTAATCGGACATGATGCGGTCTTAAAAATCCTATCGCAAATGCGTGTTAGTCTTTATACAATACTAGAGCCGCAAGCATTATTTATCCGCTCTCGCTTTCAGACAGGTGATTTGCTAGGGGCTTTGGCGGATGATATTGAACATCTGCAAGATGTGTATATACGAACCATTCTTCCAACCTTTATTGGATTATTTTTATTCGTTGCCTCTATTTTCTCACTCGCATTATTTGATTGGATTTTTGCCTTATGGATAACATTTTGTTTAAGCATTATTGTAATCGTGTATCCCGTCTTCTCGCTTTACCTACTCAAAAAAAGACAAATTGAGCAAAAGAACATTCGCAGCACCCTTTATCAATCATTAACAGATGCGATATTCGGCTTGGGAGATTGGATTATAAGCGGGCAAAAGGATCGTTTTATCACTAGGTTTTCAACTGACCTTCAGGCTAATAATAAGATAGATAAAAAGCTGCGTTATTGGAATCAAACACGAGCCTTCCAATTACAAATGATTACAGGTCTTATTCTTATTTCCGTTGGAGTTTGGGCTGGCAATCAAGCACAGGCTGGAGAAATCGCACCAACCTATATTGCGGCTTTTACACTAGTAACTCTCCCAATCATTGAAGGATTAGTTCCGATTTCACACGCAATTGAACGTATTCCAACCTATCTTGAATCCTTGCAGCGTCTTGAATCAATTAGTAAGTATGTTCCTGAAACAATAAGCACAGCTTCAGAAACTCCCCCTATTTCTGACACAGCCAATGTAGAACTAAAAGATGTTTCTTATCGTTATGAAAATGAATCAAAGGATGCCATCAAGAGGATTTCTTTCTCCATTCCACATGGAGAGAAAATTGCGATCTTAGGAAAGAGCGGAGCAGGAAAATCAACAGTAATACAATTATTACTTGGAGCCATTTCTCCTTCAGCAGGAAGTATTACTATTAACGGACATGAACCTGAAAACTACGGTGACCATATTTTTGAAATGATTAGTGTCCTAAACCAGAAGCCCTATTTATTTGCAACTAGTGTAAAGAATAATATTCGATTAGGAAATCAATCGGCAACAGATGAAGAAATTGAAAATGTTATAAAGCAAGTTAGGCTTGATAAATACATTCATTCACTTCCAAATGGTTTGGATACACAAATGGAAGAAACGGGACAGCGTTTTTCTGGCGGTGAACGACAACGGATTGCTTTAGCACGAATCCTATTAAAAAATACTCCGATTGTTATATTGGATGAACCAACTGTTGGGCTTGACCCACAAACAGAACGGTATTTACTCGATACCATTTTTACCGTCCTTAAAGATAAAACAGTGGTTTGGATAACCCATCATTTAATTGGAATTGAAAAAATGAATCAAATAGTTTTTATTGACAAAGGAACCATTACAATGAAAGGCTCACACGAAGAATTAATAAAAACGAATGACCGTTATAAGCAGCTATATTTATTAGATCGAGGGCATCTGGAGTAATACTTTAATAATGGCTTTGTAAATAATAGAAAATAGGGTTAAACTACGTATGCAACTATCTCGTAATTTAACCCTTTTATTTTAGAAACCTGATGACATTAAACTAAATAGATAAAATAGCAGATAAATGCCACACACAAGCCGTACATGATTGGATGTATCTTACGACCTCTTCCAAGTGCAATATTCAAAATTGGATAAAGAATAAAACCTAAAGCAATACCTGTTGCCACACTATAAGTAAGTGGCATCATTAAAATGGTAATAAATGCCGGAATAGCAATTTCAAGCTGATGCCATTCAATTTGCTTTACTTCCATCGCCATTAATGCACCTACAATAATGAGCGCCGGTGCTGTCACACCTGCCGTTACAACAGATAACAAGGGAAAGAAAAGTAAGGAAACGGCAAAACAAGCAGAAATAACGATAGAGGTAAAGCCTGTCCTGCCTCCCGCAGCAATCCCTGAACTTGACTCAATCATGGAAGCAGTTGTAGAGGTTCCCAATACTGCTCCAAAAACAGTTGACGAAGCATCTGCCAGAAGTGCCCTTCCTGCATTGGGAATTTCATTATTTTTCACTAACCCCGCCTGGCTGGCAATGGCAATTAATGCCCCTGCTGTATCAAAAAAGGCAACAAATAAAAAGGTAAAAATAACAGCAAGCATATCTGGTGTAAAGATTTGATCAAGATGAAGGAATACTTCTCCAAAAGTCGGTGTCAGGCTCGGTGCCGCCCCAAGGATGCTCTTCGGTGTTTCTATAATACCAAACACCATACCAATAATCGTTGAAAGAACCATTCCATAAAAGATGGCTCCTTTAATCCCGCGCACAAGCAAAATAATCGTTAATACAAAACAAAAAATGGTTAATAATGTTGTCGCCGATTTCAAATCACCGATAGAAACAAAGGTTGCCTCATTGGCAACAATTAATCCCCCATTTTTTAATCCGATAAAGGCAATAAAAAAACCGATTCCTGCAGCAATGGCATGTTTTAAATCTTTTGGTATGATGTTAATAATTTTCTCACGTATCTTTAATAGGCTTAAAATAACAAATAATATTCCCGATACAAAAACACCGGTTAAAGCTGTTTGCCAAGGAATATTCATGCCAATGCAAACGGAAAATGTAAAAAATGAATTAAGTCCCATGCTAGGAGCAATACCGATAGGATAATTGGCAAGGACACCAATTAATAATGAACCAATAATAGCGGATAATGCCGTTGCTGTAAAAACAGCACCTTGATCCATTCCTGATTGACTAAGAATGATAGGATTAACAACCAATATGTAGGCCATCGATAAAAAGGTTGTAAACCCCGCTATCGTTTCCTGTCGATAATTTGTATTCCGACTTACAAATTGAAAATACTCTTTCATGATGTTTCCTCCATTGATGACTGAATAAATACTTGCTTGTAGGATACTAAAAAAGCCGCACATCATATGTGCAGCTGCAGATGGAAGGAAATTTAATCAGATTTATACTAACTGAATAAATTCCCTTGTAGTCTAGCTATTTACGGCAGCTTGGTAGAAACTTTCAGACCTTATTTCTGAAAATATACAAGGATAAAAAGTAAAGCGGCTTGTCAAGGTTAGCCGCTTTTACTGGCTTAATAAGTATAATTTCGTTCATTCTAGCAGACACATCTAAAACCCGTCAATTCTTTAATTTATTCGGGATTTTAAAATAAATTTTAATTATCAAATAAATAATTCACACGTATAATCCTTTGGTAATAAAAGCCTTCCAAAGCTTCTCTTTATAATTATTTGCAAACTTATGATAAAATATGAATAAATGAAAATAGTTTCAAGATTAACTTTTCACATAACTGAAGGGGGAAAATGGATGGAACCAACGCCACAGAATATAATGGCTGCAACAAACCACAAAAAGTTAACAGCCATACAAATTGCCAAAAGAACTTTCTTTATTATCTTCGGGTCAGTATTAATGGGAGTCGGCCTAGAAGAATTTCTCGTCCCCAACCAAATCCTCGACGGAGGAATCGTCGGAATTTCTATTATCTTATCTCACTTAACAGACTGGAAGTTAGGACTCTTTATCTTTATATTAAATATTCCATTTTTCTATATTGGATATAAACAAATCGGAAAAACCTTCGCTTTATCTACTCTTTTAGGTATTACCGTTCTATCAATCACAACCTCTTTACTTCACGAAGTACCTGTTTTTACAAAAGACCCTCTTTTAGCAACCGTCTTTGGAGGGATTGTATTAGGGGCTGGTGTCGGAACTGTTATTCGCTTCGGAGGATCATTAGATGGCACTGAAATCATGGCCATTCTTCTCAATAAAAAACTGCCTTTCTCCGTTGGTGAAGTGGTCATGTTCTTTAATATTTTCATTTTTGGAGTTGCCGGCTTTGTTTTTGGTTGGGATCGAGCAATGTATTCACTGATTGCTTATTTCATCGCCTACAAAGTCATTGATATTATGATAATAGGTTTAGATGAGTCAAAATCTGCCTGGATTATCAGCGACAATCACAAAGTACTCGGAGAAGCTATCTTAGCCCGTTTAGGACGAGGTGTAACCTACTTAACCGGTGAAGGTGCATATACAGGAGACGATAAAAAAGTGATATTCTGTGTTATTACAAGATTAGAAGAAGCAAAGCTGAAATCAATTGTTGAAGAAATTGATCCTTCTGCATTCCTTGCCGTAGCAAACATATCAGAAGTCCGCGGAGGAAGATTTAAAAAGAAAGCAATCCACTAAAAAACGGTCCTGCTTCTTAGCAGACCGTTTTTAACTGAAATAGGATTAATGATTACTTATTTTAAAAGATACGTGACTGCCTCTTATAGAACGATAAGGTAATTTCCAGTTATAAAACACCGTTAAAATCCTCAAAGCAACAATTAAAATGAATAATAGATAAAGCTCCCAATGCTGATTAGCCCATTCTAATCCTATTACGAGGCCTGCCAGCATAGCCCAAACACCGTAAATATCTGTATGTAACAGTAACGGTTTTCTTTTAGCAAGTAAATCACGAATCACTCCGCCACCGCTTCCAGTTAATAAAGCTGCAATAATGACAGCAAAAATTGGATGGTTCATTTCCGTAGCATAAAGGGCACCTTGAATAGCAAAAGCAGCCAGCCCCATTGCATCCGTATAGAGCCCCCATTTTTCCCACCGCTTTAAGATAAGGTTTGGAAAAACAAACACAATGGTCATGACAATAACAGCCATTAAGAACAATGTTCCTTGCTCCCACAAGGCTGACACAGGCACTCCAATTAAAAGATTACGTATCGCACCTCCTCCAAAGGCCGTAGCCAAACCTAAAATATAAACTCCTAAAAGATCATATTCTTCTTCCATCGCAACGATAGTACCACTGATCGCAAATGCAATTGTTCCGATAATATTAAAAATATCCCACACCAAACCTGTATCACCCTTTCAACATCGCAAAGAAAACTATCTGTAATAAAGTTAGTATAAAATGACTTTTCTCAACCTTTGTAACTAAATATCTTTTTTGAAATTACATTGATTATACATTAAAGTTCTCAAAAAAAGACCAAAGCCTTAAGAGCCATGATCTTTCTCCTTTATCTTTAAACACTTTTTCCAATCGGCATATCCAGATTTTTTTTAGAAGAATGAGATAGTCTAGCTGCTGCCAAGATGGTCAGAAAAGCGCAAGCTATTAAATACATAAAAGCTGCTGTATAAGCTCCATTAAATTTTTCAATCAATAAGCCCATAGCAGTCGGTGCCAGGAATGCTCCTAACATACCACCAAAATTAATAAATCCTATAGAAGAACCAATGACGTTTTTCGAAAATACTTGATGTGGCATGGCCATAATGATGGCAAAAACAAATCCATGGAAGGTTGTACATAATGCTTGATACGTAATGACCAATCCAACTGATGGTGCGTTGAATAACAAGTATAAAAACAAAATGGCTAGAAGAGAAAATACGGGTGCATAGTACTTCTCCCTATCGCTAAAATGCTTTTGGTACAGCCTCCCTCCAATGATTGTTCCAATTGCTCCCGTAAGTGCCGGCACGGAAGTCAGCATTCCCATCGCCAAAAGATTGAGACCTCTTTCCTGTGTCAGATAAAGAGGCATCCACGAAATTAATCCCCAAATCAAGGTGCTCATCCCAAACCACATAATGGCGAGCTTCCATAGCGTTGGATTTTTCATCAAGTCTTTAAAAGGAACTTTTTGTACAGCTTCTTTTTCTTCACTTCCACCCTGCATGTTCTCTGGTTTCAAGTAGCGCCATAGCAGCCAAGCTACGAGTACGCCAAGGACACCGATGACGAAAAAGACATTTCTCCAACCGATCCAAACTAGTAAAGGCGTGGCAATTAAAGGAGCGATGACCCCTCCAAGCGAATTCGATGACATCATAATCGTTTGTGCTCCGGACCGCTCTTTTTTCGGAAAAGTATCCGCTATCGCTTTAGAGCTTGCAGCTGGATAGCCGCCTTCCCCCAAACCGAATAAAAAGCGTATTAAAATCATCGACATAAGCGACCCAGCAAACCCTGTTAACACTGTAAAGATTGACCAAAAGATGATGGAAACGGCTACAACTTTTCTGGCGCCATATTTATCTGCCAGCCAGCCGCCTGGAACCTGCATTAACGCATAACCGGCAAAAAAACTGCTAAGTACAACCCCAAGGGCCGCTGGACTTAGATCAAACTCTTTGGCAATCTCTACTATCGAGACATTCATGGCCATTCGATCAAGATAGGACAAACACCATCCTAAAAACAATAATGAAAGAATAATATGTTTCTTGTTCTTTCCTTTCGATAGATCATTCATATATCCATTTCTCCTTCCTAATTTGGGCTTTTAATAAGATTAAACCGATTGGATAATCGCTTTATTTGAATCATGTCTACTTGAGCTGCTTAAGTAATCAAACACAAGTGAAATAAACATTTTTCCAATCTGAAGCATACTGCGTTCATCGACATCAAATTTGGGATGATGATGAGGGTATGTAGCCTGAATCTCAGGATTCATTCCTCCTACTAGAAAGAAGGCTCCCGGCCGTTCGATGACATAGTAAGCAAAATCCTCCATGGCCATTTGTAAATGGATTTCTGAAACATTTTCTCTTCCAGCAACCATCTCAGCCATTTGTCTTACACGCTGAGCTTCCCTTGGATGATTCCAAACGGAAGGATAGCCATATTCATATACAAATTCGCATTCTGCCCCCGCCATCTTACATGCCGATTCAGCGATGTTCCTGATATTCTTTTCCGCTGACTCCCTTGCTTCCTTAGAAAAAGTTCGAACCGTTCCGGACAAAATCGCCTGATTGGGGATGATATTATACCGATCTCCCCCTTGAAACGAGCAGACGGTCACCACAGTTGGATCTGTCGCATTGATGCGGCTGGCTGCAATTTGCTGGAGATTCATGACAATCTGACTTCCTACAAGGACTGGGTCAATCGCAAGATGCGGCATGGAACCGTGACCTCCTTTTCCTTTAATCCGAATTTCAAACTTGTCACCAGCAGCCATCAGATACTCCTCTCTATAGCCAATTTGTCCAACTGGAATAGTGGAAAGCACATGTGCTCCATAAACGACGTCGACCCCATCCAAACAACCATCTTCAATCATCGCTTTAGCCCCTCCGGGAATAACTTCTTCGGCAAACTGATGAATAAACAGGACATTCCCTGCTAGATTTTCCTTTACTTTGCTGAGTGCATAAGCAGTTCCAAGAAGGGCAGCTGTATGAATATCGTGACCGCACGCATGCATGACACCAGGAATTTTAGATTTGTAAGGAACCTCTTTTTGATCCTCAATCGGAAGCGCATCAAAGTCCGCACGAAGTGCAACTGTTTTTCCAGGTTTTCCTCCCCGCAATAAAGCCGTAACTCCCCGGCCTCCCACTCTAGTTTTCACTTCTAAACCACAATCCTTTAAGAATTCCGCAACCATCGCTGGAGTCTTTATCTCTTCAAACGACAATTCTGGATACATATGAAGATTCCGGCGAATAAAAACAAGGTCTTCAAACTTATCCTCCAATTGTTTCCACGCAATCTTTATCATGGCTATCTCCCCTTTCCTTAAAAGCATTTTAATAAATAACTTTTCTTAATTTACTAAATATTATAAAATATTGAACAAACAAACAATGTGGAATAACACAGCGTTTTTCTGAAAAAGTTGTTGAGTTTAACATAGGGGGAAGAATAGTGAAAGACGAAACCCAGCTTCATCATGTAGATAGAGATGCATTAAAGGTACAGCATGACATGGAAATTCTTATGGAAAGCTTCCGTGTCATCACCTCAACTCTTGAACTAGATGATGTACTTAAGAAAATCATGCATTACGCAATTGCAATCTTTAGATCCACAGACGCTGGGTACATCCAACTTTTTGACGAGCGTTCAAAGAAGTTAATCATCAAATCATACATCGGATTTAATGAACAAATAAGTTCCTTTCGAGTAGGTATCGGTGAGTCCATTGTTGGAAAAGTCTATCGGGATGGCTGTGTTCGATTGATTGGAACCACAAAAGAAATTTATGACAGTATGGAAGATTTAAGTGAAGATAATTTCAATATCTTACATGCTGCAGGTGCATCCGAAAGAACAATTAAATCTCTTTTATCTGTGCCTATTATGTTTGGGGATAAACCACTTGGTGTCATGACCCTTCATCGCTTTGATAGGGAAGAGTTGCCTAGTGAAAGAGATCTTCTGCTTCTTCAGAGCTTTGCATCGCATGTTGCAGTGGCTATTCATAATGCCCAACTTCACCAAGAAGTTCAGAAAAATCTGGGTGAAGTCACTCATTTATTAACAAAGCTTGAAGAAACAAATGGGTTATTACTGCAGAGAACCGAAATTCATAACCATCTAACACGGTTATCAATAGAAAACAGAGGATTGAAATCCATCATTATGGAAATGAATCATTTAATGGAAAAGAAGATTATCTATGTAGATTATCTCGAGGGAAAGTGTTATCCTGTTGATCATCTTTCTTTTGAAAAAGTGATTGCAGATCTTTTTGTCCTTTTTCGTAATAAATCAAAGCCAGCTTATGTATCCATTTCTGACCATGTTGATGTATCCTGCTATGTATATCCTATCCGATCAGGATCGGTTTTTTTAGGCTGTCTGATTATCGAAGGAGATGGTCCCTTATCTATGACCGACCGCTTAATTATTGAACAGGGAGCTCCTATTCTCGCTCTGGAAATTATGAAAATTAGATCAAGATCCGATATTTTATATAGAAAAACCTTTGAAAAATACCATGAATTCTTGAAAATTAAAAATCCTCTTCAAGCCGAAATGGCAGCAAAGGATTTAGGCATTGATACCCAGAGCTTTATTCAAACCGTTATCATTGAATTATCCGGAAATATTGATCCACATGCTCTTGAAAACGATACCCAATCCTTTCTAACTCGTCTCAATCGAGTCTTATCAGTGGAAAATAGCCTTCTTTTTAGCTATAACAACAAAATCATCATTTTTTCCACCACTAGCCATGAAGGAGAGCAATCACGATTCATCAAAATGATTACAGACAGCATTGAATGGTGGAACAAAAGATATACAGTATTTGCCCGAGCAGGAATTAGTACGGGGCTTTACTACCCTGGGCTAGCGGAGGAAAATCATAACAAAGCGGAACAAGCCCTTCTTCACATGAAAAAACAAAATAAGAAAGGAATTCTCCATTTTCGTGAAATGGGAATCAGCCGTCTTTTTTTACATCATCAGATAAGTGAAATAGAATCATTCTTGGCTGAAACCTTTTCTCTGTTATGGACTGAACAGGAGAAGTATCAAGAACTTCTGTATACCCTTATCAGCTATATCCATAATAATGGATCCATGGCAGTAACTGCCAAAGGCCTTCATATTCATCCAAACACTCTATATCAACGGCTGAAAAAAATCGAAGACATATTGGAAATAGATTTAGATAGCTTTGAAGATTACCTGAAAGTTCAGCTCGCTGTCTATCTTTATAATAGTTTTTATAAATGATATCTAGAGACATTCTTACTCTCAAGAATAAGATAAACAAAAAGCACAGAAAAAGCTGAGAATACACTCCGCTTTTTCTGTGCTTTTTCATGATACTTTTTCTTCTCGGTTGGTCACATCTAACACATCAAGTAAGAAAACAAAGATTGGAATACCGATGATTAATCCCCAAACACCAAAGAAATGTTCTGAGAAAATTAACACAATAAATGTATAAAAAATAGGAAGATCTGTTTTTGAACTCATCAGCTTTGGATTTAATATATAAGCCTCAATTGCATGGATAATCGCAATCGTAATTAAAATATATACTACCTGGATAAATCCGCCAATCGTATAAGCAATTAGAGAAAGTGGAATCAAAGAAATAATAACCCCTGCGACCGGAATAAGCCCTAGAAAGAAAATCATAATTGCTAATCCAAACAATTGTGGAAACCCCATAATAGACAGAGCTATAACCGATAAAGCACAGTTTACAATCGCAATAATGAATTGAGCTTCAATAACCTTTCCGAAGGTCCGGGCAAATTTTCCACCAAAGAATTCAATTTCAGTATAAAAAGCAGCAAGCTTGCTATTTTTAAATTTCTTCGTAAAAGAAACCAGTCTTGGCTTTTCCAATAAGAAAAATAAACTTAGCAAAAGAGCTAGAAAAACTTGTAACGCTAGTTGACTAAAATTAGTAAAATATCCAATGACAAAAGTCAGACCCTGCTCTAAGTATTGAGATATTTGGTTTTTCTCAAGCAAACTGACTAAGTAATTCATTATGGCATTTTCTTGAGGCTGTTTATAAAAGGCTGTAACCTGTTTAATGAGCGCCGTAATTTCAAAAATCACAATTGGTAAGTATTTCACAATTCCATATGATAAAAAACCAACAATAAGAGTATAGGATACTAATACGGTCAATTTCCTATTGATAGGAATCTTTTTTGTAACAAAGGTAACTAAACGATCCATTAAAAAGGAAAAAATAAACGTAAGCAAAATAAAATTAATCATGCTTTTCATACTGTATAAAATTAGAAGGATAAGTACGAAAATGAATATTCTTTTTAACCCTTTATTTTGCAGCAATTTTGTAAGTTCATTCATAATCCATCCCCTTTATATAATGCCTATGGGCCGCTTATCAAAACAGGTAAGAGCCATCTTGTTATCTTAATATTAGCCGATTTTCTTTCGTACGTATAGTTAAAATCAAGAAACCAGCATTCCTTTTTCTATTAGCTGCACCGTTAGATCCTATTCAATCTGGAATCATACAGAAATAAAACAAGAGGCTGTCACCATGTAAAAGTGCAGCCTCCCTATCTATTAAATGAATTTTCGTTGGATATTTTTACCATCATAAGTAAATAGAATATGTCTTTCTTCGCTTATTGTTTCAAGATGGACGGCTCTTCCCCATAGTTGATGGACATAGGGCAGAACCTTTTCTAAGTAACGCAAATCCAGCTCAATTCCTTCATACCAATGCTTTAAATAGAGCTCTCCACTCTTCATATAATCCCCATCATTAACAGTAATATACGGAAATCCCCCATTTACTCGCATATTTACAAGTTGATCACGAACCTGCTCCCATTCCTTCCCAACAATTTTATACTCTTTTCCTTGTTTCTGGAATAAATACATATCTTCACGCATAACCAAGTCTTTTGTTAAATAATTACGTAAAAAAGAAATATCTGATTCAATTTCACGAACCTCAAAAATTTTCTCTCTTCCTGAACCTGGTACTACCCCTCTTTTTTTCATTTCGTCTGTTGGATTATTATACCGTTCTTCAATATCTTCAAAAATTTTCAACCCTAAGTAATATGGATTAATGCTTGTACGTGAAGGTTGTACAACGCCTGCATTTAACTTTGCGAACTCGAGAGCCTCGGCACTTGTTAAATCCATTTCCCGCAAAATCCGCTGATGCCAATAAGAAGCCCACCCCTCATTCATAATTTTTGTTTCCAGCTGCGGCCAAAAATAGAGCATTTCTTCCCGCATCATCGTTAATATATCCCGCTGCCAGTCAGTCAGTTCACGACTATACGATTCAATAAACAATAATAAATCCTTTTCAGGCCTTGGTGGGAATTTCCGCTGTTTTTTTGTATCTTCTTTTGCCGTCTTCACTTCATCAAGCGACCATAGATCATCATACTGCGTAGGTTTTTTTATCTCTTCCTCAAAGTCACTATCCTCTAAATCCCATGCCAGCTTTGGCCTCATTAATGATGGATCAATATGTTCTTCAATAGCCAGTACAGCATCTAGAAATAACTCTACCTCTTGTTTTCCATGCAGTATTTCGTATTGCCTGATTCGATCAGCCGTTGCTGCCATACTCTCAACCATTTCTCTTTTTGTGTTTTGAAAACGGACATTATTTTTAAAGAAATCACAGTGTGCCAATACGTGAGCAACAATTAGTTTATTTTGAATAAGTGAATTTGAATCAAGTAAAAAGGCATAACAAGGATTTGAATTAATGACAAGCTCATAAATTTTTGATAAACCAAGATCATAATGAAGCTTCATTTTATGAAATTGCTTTCCAAAGCTCCAGTGCGAAAAGCGTGTAGGCATTCCGTATGCTCCAAAAGTATAGATAATATCTGCTGGGCATATTTCATAACGCATAGGATAGTAATCAAGTCCAAAACCTGATGCAATCTCTGTAATCTCAGCTATTGCATATTCGAGCTCTTTCCTTTCTGCTTCGTTCATCCCACTCTCTCCCTTCATGCTTCCATATCACAATGTATGAGGGAAAAAGCTGAATAATGAGTATTTGTGTCAAGCAATTAATGAAAAGCAAATGCAACCTGCCAAAGATATATGTACTGAACTTGTAAAGAATGGGCAGAAGTAGACTAGAAAGTTTGTTGTATTTTATTGTGTCCAACATTTACACTGTAATATTTTTTCGTTCCTTCATACACTAATATCAACTCCTTAACAACAAAGGAGGAGGAGAGGATTTGATGACTATGGATTATGACCGGGCATTATATTATACACACCGCTCGGAATGGGATAACTTATTAATCCTTATGGTAAGAACATCCGACAATTTTTTGGCAAAGAAAATTGAACATTTTCTTCATGCCTATAATTTTGAAAAGGATTATTCCATCATCGAAAAACATCTATATTCTTTACTTAGATATATTGATCATGCTCTTGAACTGCATGATTACAATATAGCAGAAGAAACACAATATATGTTGAAATGAGAGGCTGACTCTCAAGAAGATACAAAAAAACACGGGTTCTTCCTACAAGAATCCGTGTTTTTTGAAATCCATTATTTTGACAAATCAGCTATTTTTTGTTCAACAAGCTCCATAAATTTCTTTTCAACATTTTCTAGTTTTTGCTTACTCTCTTGTAAACTTGAACCAGATACACTGAAATAAAATTTCACTTTCGGCTCTGTTCCAGATGGCCTTAAGCAAACCCATGTCCCGTCCTCAAAATAATATTTAATCACATTTGATTTTGGTAAAGTAATCTTCTTTTCCACTCCATCCTCTTCCATTCGAGAACCGGTTAAATAATCTTCTACTGCAGAAACCTTTAAACCGTCTAATTTTTTAAGCGGGTTAGAGCGGAAGGATGCAAGTGTTTTTTGAATTAGTTCTGCCCCATCTTTCCCTTTTAATGTTAAAGAACGAAGTCCTTCCTGGAAAAAGCCATATTGATTAAAAATAGAAAGCAGCGCATCATACAGGCTCATGCCCTTCTTTTTATAATAAGCATTTACCTCAGTCGCCAAGAGGGCTGCCTGGACTGCGTCTTTATCACGCACAAAGTCCCCAATTAAATAACCGTAACTTTCCTCATACCCAAACAAAAATTTATATTCACCAGTTGTTTCATATTCTTTTATTTTTTCTCCGATAAATTTAAATCCAGTTAAGACATCCAACGTTGTTACACCAAAGGATTCAGCAATTTTTCTTCCTAATTCACTTGTAACAATCGTTTTAATCATTACACCATTCTTCGGTAAAGTACCCTTTGCCTGCTTCTCAGATAAAATATAATGTAAAAGGATGGCACCTGTTTGATTTCCAGTCAGAACGACATATTCATCCTTCTCATTTTTGACTGCAATACCTAATCTGTCTGCGTCAGGGTCTGTTGCAATCAAAAGATCTGCGCCTATCCTGTTCCCTTCCTCAATCGCCAATGTAAAAGCAGCATGCTCCTCCGGATTTGGACTACTTACTGTTGAAAATTCCGGGTCAGGTAATTCTTGTTCTTTAACAACTGACACATGCTGATACTTTAAGGACTTTAACCCGTTTCTAATCGGGATATTTCCTGTACCATGGAGCGGCGTGAATACGACTTTCACATCCACTTCATCCGCAATGGAAGGATTCTCCGAAATAGTCATTAGCTTTTCATTATACGCTTGATCTATTTCTTGACCAATGATTGTAATTAAGCCCTTATCCATTAATTCTTGCTGGTCTTCTACTTTAATTAATAATTCATTTTCAATCTCGTTTATCTTTGCAATAATTACATCTGCACCCTCAGGAGGCAACTGTCCCCCATCCGGTCCATATACTTTATATCCATTGTATTCAGGTGGATTATGGCTTGCTGTAATAACAATACCAGAGAAAGCCTGTAAATAACGGACAGCAAATGATAACTCTGGTGTTGGTCGTAATGCATCAAATACATAGGTTTGAATATCTCTCGATGCCAATGTTTTGGCAGCTTCCATGGCAAATTCCGGGGAGAAGTGCCTTGAATCATAAGCAATAACTACCCCTCTTTTTTGAGCCTCATACCCATTTGCTTCAATGTAAGCGGCGAGCCCAGCTGTAGCCTTTCGTACCGTATAGAGGTTCATGCGATTCGTGCCAGCGCCAATTTCTCCTCTCATTCCTCCTGTTCCAAACTCTAAATCTTTATAAAATGCCTCTTCAAGGCTCTTATCATCATTTTTAATCTTATCTAATTGTTCTTTAACAACTTTATCTAACCCATCATATTGAATCCATCTTTCAGCCTTTTGCTTCCAATTCATTGTGTAACCCTCCTGAATCAATCTATCTTTATCACATTATAAGCTTAATATGAGGTACTCTTTAAAATATACAGGAAATATACCAATTAATAAAGAAGCGCTCCAATCCATCTAGTAGAAAAAAACAACAAACTTTGGCTTTTTATTTACCCTTTTCCATTTCCCCTATATAATTCAAAATAGATGGAATAATTTGTACAAGCCAATACTATTTTTTTAAGGAGTCAAAAATGGGTAAAAATCAAAAAGATAAACAGGAGTCACTCCTTTTCACGGCCTGGGCAGCCTCTGTCATAGCTATGTTTGGCAGCTTGTATTTTTCAGAAATTCGTCAATTCGAGCCCTGTGAGCTGTGCTGGTATCAGCGTATCCTTATGTATCCCTTAACCATTTTGTTAGGTATTGCTTATGTAAAAAAGGATTATAAGATGGCACTGTATTCCATGATTTTATCAGCAATCGGAGGAAGCATTTCTATTTATCACTATTCAATACAAAAACTAAACTTTCTTGCTGATTTTGCACCAGCCTGCGGAAGAATTCCATGTACAGGTCAGTACATAAATTGGTTTGGATTTATTTCCATTCCGTTTTTAGCCCTAACTGCATTTATCATTATCTTCATTTGCAGTATTCTCATCTGGAAACAATCAAAGGAGAGATAAGATGAAAAAAGTACTTATGTTTTTAGCCATCATTATTGTTTTATTTACTGGAGTCGCTATACTTACGAACATGCAAAACAGCGAAAAAGTGGAAGATAATCCATATGGAAAAGACACCCTTCATCCGGAAACAGTAGCCCTATTAGAAGATGAAAATTATCAAAACATCATCTTACCAGACGAGCTGGAACAAAAATTAAATGACAAGGAAGATATGACCGTTTATTACTTCCAGTCAACCTGTCCTTATTGTAAAGAAGCAACTCCCATTCTTTCACCACTAGCTGAAGAGATGGGGATTGACCTGGTACAATATAATCTACTCGAATTTGAGCAAGGATGGGATGATTACGGAATTCAAGAAACACCAACAATTATTCAATATAAAGATGGAAAAGAAACAGCTAGAATTACAGGCTTAACAAGTGAAGCCGAATACAGACAATGGTTTTCTGAAAATAGTCAAAAAAAATAAAAGGCAGCATAAGCTGTCTTTTATTTTTTCTATTCTATATAAGCCATTCATTTGCAGCTTTTGAATAGATGCTTAATTCATTATTTCCTGTTATTTTTAAATCAACGAACTGCTGAAATTCAAATGGAAAGTTCAAACCGTATTGTGCTAGAATAGATATATTTTTATAATACGTTTCAATATACTGTTCGTCTAAACTTTCACTTTCAAGAATCGAAATTAATGTTTGTAAGCTTGTAATCACTTGAAAAGCATCTTTTAACGTATCCAATTGCTCAAATTGGCTCGACGAAATATGTAATACGTTAAGCCTTTCAAATTCAGCAATTTCATCATCTGAAAAATAATTCGGAAATACATCTGAATACAATTGCCTAATTAACTCCATAATTTTTTCTTGCTGATCTGGAGTTGAAGCAAAAACCACCTTCACAAAATACCCCACCTTTAGTTACTCAATATGCATCCATGTTAGATATACATAGAATAACATATTATCGTGTGATATCATGGTGGTAATTCACACCACAATCAAGAGAAAATGGATATAAAGGAGCTTTTTATGATTGAAACAAGTCGGAAAGGTGAATGGTTGGAAATCATTATTCCGGAAAATTGGACAAACTATTCTGTCCAGGAAATATTTCGGACCATTTGGCATGCACCTAAAAAACTAACCCATTCTTTACGAATGGAAAAAGGAGTAAAAGTAAATGGCCAACCAGCCGATTGGACGGCTGCACTAAACGTAAACGACCATCTTGCCATTCGTTTTTTTTCCGAGCAGGAATTCGGAATTCAGCCATCCTATCATGAATTATCCATTTTATATGAAGATGATCATGTAATCGTTGTCAATAAACCTGCTAAAATGGATACGCACCCCAATGCTCCAGGAGAAACGGATACACTAGCAAATGCCGTAGCCTATCATCTTCTTTCGAATGGAGAATATAGACAAGTCAAGCATGTCCACAGGCTTGATCGTAATACAACAGGAGCTGTTTTATTTGCCAAACATCCTTTCATCGGCTCTATTCTTGATCAAATGCTTGAAAAGAGAGAAATCAAACGAACCTATCTCGCTCTTGTTCAGGGAATCATAAAAACCAAAAAGGGGACCATTAAGGAACCAATCGGACGGGATCGTCACCATGCGACAAGAAGACGAGTATCTCCATCCGGTCAGAGGGCTGTCACTCATTTTGAGGTCTTGCAAACCTATGAGAAACAGAATCTCACACTAGTAAAATGCTTTCTTGAAACTGGACGGACGCACCAAATACGTGTCCATTTCAGCCATCTGGGATTTCCTTTGGCAGGGGACGTTCTTTACGGAGGGAAACCCATATTTTCACGTCAGGCATTACATGCCGTAAAACTGGAATTTGTCCATCCAATTACAGAAGAAACTATCACATGCCATGCCCCATTTCTTGATACCCAAAAAATTTTTACGGGAATTGACCCCTATTCTATCTAGATTAATGAAAAAATCCTGCAAGTATATATGCAGGATTTTTTCATTATTGTCCTATTAAAAGTCATCCGGATTTGGACCAAATCGTTTATTTTCATTTAATCCATTGATTTTTTCCATCTCCTCATTTGTTAATGAGAAATTAAAAATATCCGCATTTTCTTCGATTCTAGCTGGTGTCACAGATTTCGGAATAACAATAATATCATTTTGCAAATGCCATCTTAAAATAACCTGTGTGCTTGTTTTTCCATACTTTTCAGCAATTGACTGTAAGATAGGATTTTCTATTAAATTTCCTCTGGCAATCGGCGACCATGCTTCAACAGCAATATCATTTTCACTACAAAAAACCCTTACCTTTTCTTGTATCAATAAAGGGTGTAGTTCAATTTGATTCAAAACTGGTTTTTCGTTCGCATGGGAGAATAAGTCCTCCAAATGATAAATCTGAAAGTTACTGACACCGATTGCTTTTATAACTCCCTCTTGGTATAGCTTCTCTAATGCTTTCCAAGTATGTATATATTTACCCTTTACTGGCCAATGAACTAAATACAAATCAATATAATCTACCCCAAGCTTTTTACGGCTTTGTTCAAAAGCTGCAAGTGTTTCTTCATAACCTTGATCCGTATTCCAAACCTTTGTTGTTACAAAGATTTCTTCCCGCGGAATCCCGCTTTCCTTCAGTGCCTGACCGACTCCTTCTTCGTTATCATAGAACGCAGCCGTATCGATAGAGCGATACCCTAAGCTTAATGCCGTTTTTACCGTATCAACAGCAACTCTCCCATCCTCCACTTTATAAACACCTAGGCCAAACTGCGGCATGTCTATTCCATTATGCAAACGAATTTTATGATTTATGCTTGTGACCATTTTAGCACCTCCATTACCTAATTTAACCATAGCTTAACACTAATATTAGATAGATTGAATAAAATACACACATAAATCCTTCATTCAGACAAATATTATAAGTACAAAAATAATTTATAAAGAAAACAAGACTATTAATATTAAGTTTATGTAAATTTTTCGTGAAATAACTTTAACATTCGACATATTTCTTATAAAATTATCTAGGCTTGTTTGGCAAGATTGGATAAATAATTGGGGGTAACAAAAATGGTATTCAAAAAAAAGGATAAATTCTCTATTTTACTGAACAACATTTCTTCTAATTTGAAGGAAGCAACAAACTATTTTTATGATTATAAGCTAAAGAATGTTAGTGATTTAAAGATTTTTTCCGAAACAATGAAAGACTATGAGACAAAAGGGGATACATATATCCATGATGTCATTAAAGAATTGAATAATGCCTTTATCACACCTATCGAAAGAGAAGACATTCTTGCACTAGCAATGAGTATGGATGATGTATTAGATGGTCTTGAACATTGTTCCGCTTTATTTGAAATGTATTCTATTACCGAGGCTGATGATTTCATGTTGAAATTCGTTGATGCCATTAAAAACTGTACACATGAAATTCAAGATTCAATCGATCTTCTTTCAACGAAAAAGCTGCCTCAAATTCGCGACCATGCAATCAAAATTAAAGATTATGAATCCAAATGTGACGGTATTCGAAGACAATCCATTAAACATTTGTTCTCTGTTGAAAAAGATCCCATTAAAATCATTCAATACAAAGAAATTTATGAAAACCTAGAAGATATAGCAGATTACTGTCAAAGTGTTGCAAATACATTAGAAACAATCATCATGAAAAATGCATAAGGAGTAATGACTAGATGGATGGACTTTTAATATTAACTGCGTTAATTGTCATTTGTGCCTTAGCATTTGATTTTATTAATGGGTTTCATGACACAGCCAATGCAATCGCAACGGCGGTTTCCACAAAAGCACTTCGACCGCGACAAGCGATTATATTAGCAGCAGTTATGAACTTCGTTGGGGCAATGACCTTTACGGGTGTAGCAAAAGCAATTACGAAAGATATTGTAGATCCCTTTACATTGGAAAATGGCTCTGTTGTTATTTTAGCGGCGCTTTTGGCAGCTATTTTTTGGAATTTGCTTACATGGTACTATGGAATCCCAAGCAGCTCATCACATGCCATTATCGGTTCCATTGCTGGTGCTGCCATAGCTGCAGCTGGATTTAACGCACTAAATTATTCTGGATTTCTTAAAATTATTCAGGCACTTATTATTTCACCAATCCTAGCCTTTGTCGCAGGTTATATTGTTTATAGTATTTTTAAAATCATATTCAAAGAGAATAATTTAGCGAAAACAAATAAAGGTTTCCGGATATTTCAAGTTTTCACTGCGGCTTTGCAGTCATACTCTCACGGAACAAATGATGCGCAAAAAGCAATGGGAATTATTACAATGGCCTTAATTGCTGCCGGACAGCTTTCTACAGACGATGTCCCATTCTGGGTTCAATTTTCCTGTGCGCTTGCCATGGGACTCGGTACTTCTGTCGGCGGTTGGAAAATTATTAAAACAGTCGGTGGCAATATTATGAAGATTCGCCCCGTAAATGGAGTTGCTGCCGATTTAACCGGTGCAATGATTATTTTCGGTGCCACTTTTATTCATTTACCGGTAAGTACAACACATGTTATTTCCTCATCTATTATGGGTGTTGGAGCTTCCCATCGTTTAAAAGGTGTTAAATGGGGAACTGCACAACGCATGCTTATTACTTGGGTAATTACTTTACCGATTTCAGCAACTGTAGCAGGTATTTTCTACTATATATTAAATATATTCTTTTAAAACTTGATATGGTTCATATAGGAATTAAAAGGGTAAGTATCCATTTTTGGATTCTTACCCTTTGCTTTGTTACATACATTTTTCTTCATTTCAAAAGCATCAATATTTGTTTTTTACTTATACTAAGAAAAAACTTGAATTACCCAGAAAAAGCGAATATTATATAATATGCAATTATAAAATGTTCGTAATTTATGGAGGATATTATGTTTAAACTCAAAGAAAATCAAACATCGGTAAAAACTGAGATTATGGCCGGTATCACTACCTTTTTAACAATGGTATATATCGTTATCGTTAATCCTATTATCTTCTCCGATGCCGGCGTTCCTTTTGAACAGGTATTCTTGGCAACTATTATTGCATCTGTTGTCGGAACTCTATGGATGGCACTATTCGCTAACTATCCTATTGCTATTGCTCCCGGTATGGGGATGAATGCCTATTTTGCTTATTCAGTTGTTGGTTCACATGGGAATATTGACTATCAAACAGCATTTGCAGCTGTATTTGTCGCAGGTATTATTTTCGTTATTTTGTCTTTAACACGCTTCAGAGAAATATTAATTGAGGCCATCCCAGAAAATCTAAAACACGGAATTAGTGCTGGTATCGGTTTATTTATTGCCTTTATCGGTCTGCGGCTAACAGGCTTAATTACAAGCCACCCATCGAATCTCGTTGCACTTGGTGATCTCCATTCACCATCCGCCTTATTAGCACTAGCCGGCCTAGCCATTACTTTAATTCTTATGACATTGGGCGTTAATGGGGCATTATTCATTGGAATGGTTTTGACTGGTTTAATTGCATTCTTTTTCGGCCAACTTTCATTCCAAGAAGGATTTGTTTCATTTCCTAGCCTCCCTGAAGGACTCATGGTCGCTAATCCTATTACTGCTTTTAGTGATGTGATTCAACACAGCCTTTATGCGGTTGTTTTTTCCTTCTTATTAGTCACTATTTTTGATACCACAGGTACAATGCTTGCTGTTGCTGAGCAAGCTGGACTAATGAAAGGGAATAAAATGCCCCGTGCCCGTGAAGCGCTACTCTCAGATTCAATAGCAACAACAGTTGGAGCAATGTTCGGGACTAGCCCTACCTCTGCCTATATCGAATCATCTACAGGTGTTGCTGCCGGAGGAAAAACAGGATTAACTACGCTAACTGTATCCATCTTATTTATTGCAGCCGCCTTCTTCGGACCGCTTGTCAGTGCAGTATCAGGGCTATCTGCCATTACAGCTCCTGCTTTAATCATCGTAGGAAGTTTAATGATGGGGAATGTCGTCCATATCAAATGGAATGAGCTTGAAGAAGCCTTTCCTGCCTTTTTAATCATTTTAAGCATGCCGTTAACCTCAAGTATTGCAACGGGTATCGCCCTTGGATTTATTTCTTATCCTCTTTTAAAAATTGTAAGAGGCAAGTGGCGTGAAGTTCATCCGATTGTTTACATTTTTGCTGTTCTTTTCTTCTATCAGCTTGCTTTTCTGCCGCATTAATATCAATAGTGTCATTAAAAAGTGTCAGGCACCACAAAAGGACAAATGGTTACGTTTTGTCCCTATGTGGTGCCTGACATCTTTTTATGTTAGGCTTTGTTAAAGTACTGTGTTGATCAGCCAGATTTTTGACTCATTCGTGTGAAATGACCATACAGCTTAAATGAGTCAAAAATCAACAATATTATTTAACAAAGCCTTATGTTAAACAGGGAACTTCGCTTTTAGCCATTTTTCTATTACTTCTAAAAGCTCTGCATCCATTGGCTGATTAAATATACTTTTATATTCCTTCATAAGAGTAAGCATCTTATGTTCTTTCGGATATTTACGAAGGATATGATTCATATTATCAATCATATACCACTCTGCTTCTCCTTTAACCATCCCCGCTATTTTTTCTGCATGCTCTGGAGGTGATTGAATATCTTTTTCTCCGCTTATCGCCAATGTCGGACAGTTGACTTTTGGTAAATACATACAGACATCATAGTCAAATTGCTCCCGTATCCATTTAGCATTCACTTTTGTCCCTTTGATTTTCAAAGTGTCTTCCGTTGAATTCAATATTTTTGCCATCACTGCGTCCTGCTGTTTTTGAGCCTTTTTTGCTACATTCAGGATTTTAAAGAGCCAGCCTTTAAATCCTTTTGTTCCCCGAATTTCTTTCATTGCCATTTCAAACTGCTTTGGCAATAAATCCTTTGACGGCTCAGCTGCCCCTGCCAATAAAATAAGTCCTGCCGCCGATTCCCTGTCGTGAACAGCTGGTGCAAGCAAGGCCCCTTCACTATGCCCCAAAATAATTACAGAATGGGCATCTACACGGTGATCCCTTTTTAAATACCGCACACAGGCTGCAGCATCATTAATAAGATCGTTAACTCCAGCTGTATAATAATCTCCTGCGCTTTCATGCGTTCCTCTCTTATCATATCGAAGCGTGATAAAGCCCAAAGAAGTTAAAAAATCAGCTAAATCCTTGTAAAGGTTGAGCGTGATTCCTTTATCGTTACCGTCTCTGTTTGTCATACCTGTTCCAGGAATAATCAATATAGCCGGGTATTTTTCTTTAGAACTAGTTGGAATCGTTAACGTACCCTTAAGCGTAAATTGACCTTCAATCGTAACATATTCATTTTCCCCCATATTTTCATCCCCCTAATCGGCTTCCGGAATAATAATCGTTGAAATATACCTTTTCTTTCTATCATTTGCAGGCTTATGAGTGGATGCTTTTTGAAAAACCTTCGCGATTTCAAGAACGAAATTGCGAAATTCATCATCACTTAAATAAAAAGCAGTCTGCCTGTATGCAACACCATCACGTTCCAAATTAATTTCTTCCTTCTCTAAATAGCTTTCAAATTGAGCTAATAGATGGGTCGTAAATAACATAAAATATTGGATATGCTCTTCTTTAGAAACATTGTTTACATCTTTAGCTGTTATGCTTGCTTCAAGCGGGTTTAAAGAGTAAACCTTTTCAATTGTTCCCCGAATGGGTTTTTCAGCAGTAATGATTAGTATATTAGCTTTTACAAGTGTATCAAGCTGACGATAAAGAGTTGCCTGAGCGATTTCTGGCAGAAGCTTGGCAAGCTCCTTTGCTGTTCTTTCATCACCACCAAGGAACTTTTGGATAATCCTTAAGCGGACAGGATGCAGTAAAATATCAATTTTTCGTTCTCTCACTATTAGTCACCCTTTTGTTATTTATATTGATTATATTATCATATATGATAATATAAAGTCAATCATTCACCCTATTCTCAGGATGACAATATTATTCATGGGGAAAACTCCCTTACATGATTAAGATTATTTTTAACACAATAATTATGTATGGCGAATACGCCTGCAATTATGATTTGGAGGTCATTCATAAGATGATGAACATACAACAGCAGCCAATGAACCAACAGTCGGCTATGAACAACCAAGCCATGATGCAGAATATGCAGCAGCCTACAGATACAAAACATGGCGGCCATGAACTAATGGATGTTCATGAAGTATTAAGCTGTACCATTTCAACCCTTGATCAATATTTACTTTATAAGCAGCATGTAAAGGATCCTGAATTAACGGATATCATTAATCGCCAGCATCAATTTATGCTAGATAATTATAATATCCTAACGGAATGCTTCAAATCGGGGATGAATCCATCACACCATACATCTAGATATGAAATGACGCAATCTAATGACGTGGTTTACGGCTTAACTCCAAGCCAGCCAAGAAAACCAAAAATGAATGCATCAGAAATCGGCGACCGCTGCATATCCAATTACATGTTAGGATTAATAAAAGCTGACTCAGCTTTTCTGACAAAAGCGGCTCTTGAAGTAACAAACCCTGTTGTAAGAAGGGTCATTGCTGATTCAGTACCAAACTATATTGAAATGGCCTATGAAATATTCCAATATCAGAATAAACATCAATACTACCAAGTAGCACAGTTGAACGCACAAGATATGCAGTTGGTACTTAACAGCTATACAACAACGACAGGTCAAACACTGCAATAACGCAAAATGCTCTCCTTTTGGAGAGCATTTAACTAATAGTATATATTTTTCGCGACAGCTGATTAAAAAATTGAATAATGGTTCCAATACATACAACTAACACAATCGTACCTGCTCCAATATTTCCCCCAACTAAAACTCCAATAATAATAAAAGTAATCTCAAGAATCGTTCTTGATGCCATTAGACTTAATTGGAATCTTTCGCATAAGGCCACCATCATGCCGTCATATGGCATTCTTGGCAAATTCGGCGTTAAATAAATCCCTACTCCTATTCCAATCAATAATACCCCTAAAAGAAAACAAACCCATCTTAACCAAGCGGTACTTAAAAATAACTCTAAATCATAAAAAACAATTTCCATCCAAAAGTCAACAACAAGTCCCCAGAAAATCATTGTAATAACAGATTCAAACTCGGGTCTTTTCTTTAATAGGAATGAATTGAATAGTAAAAACAATCCTTGTGAAATAATCACCCAGGTTCCAAAGGTCAAACCCGATTTTTCCGATAAAACCATTAGCACGACGTCTTGAGGACCTGCTCCGGCATTTGACTTCAAGATAAGTGTAACACCTAAACAAGCAATGCTGATTCCAATTACATAAAAAAGAACTTTTTTCCCCATCCGATTTCCCTCAATATCTCTCCAGTCTTTTCTCCGTATATTTGATTATCTGCTTACCTAGCGCATTGTTATAAAATATACAGCTTTTCCTCTATTTATTCCGATTAATCAGGAATTTCAAGCCCTTTCTATAGAAGCCTGCTCGCTAATCCCAGCTTAATTATGTTAAGATACAAATTGCATAGAAATTTACAGGAGGATCGAGTGATGACAAAGTTTCACGGATTTATCGGTACATACACAAAAGGAGATAGTGAAGGTATTTATTCCTTCATCTTTGATACAGAAACAGCGGCAATTGAGGCCATTAAGCTTGCTGCAAAAGTAGAAAATCCTACCTATTTAACAATTAGTGAAAATAAAGAATACCTATATTCCGTTGCGAAAGACGGGGAAAACGGAGGCGTCGCAGCCTATTCTCTTAATAAGGAAACAGGTGAATTACATTTTCTAAATCAGCAAACAGAAAAAGGCTCGCCTCCCTGTCATGTAAGTGTCGATCGGAATAATCATCATCTATTATCAAGTAATTATCATAAGGGTACGGCTGCGGCTTATAAGATACATGCAGAAGACGGAACCATTCAAATAAATCCTTCTGTTGCCCAGCATCAAGGAGAACATGATGACCAAAAGCCGCACACACATTTTGCAGCTTTCACTCCGGATGAAAAATATATTGCAGTGATTGATTTAGGTATTGATCAGCTGCTGACTTACCAGTTAAAAGAGGGACAATTAGTACAAGTCAATCACTTATCCTTTACAGCAGGAAGTGGTCCGCGCCATCTTGCCTTCCATCCAAACGAAAAAATTGCCTATCTCATGACCGAATTCAGTTCAGAGGTTATTGTGTTAGAATATGATGCAAATACTGGAGCATTCAAAGAAATCCAAACGATTTCGACTATCCCAGCTGATTTTAGCGATAACAATCAAGGCAGCGCTATTAAGCTTTCTTCTGACGGCCGCTTTGTTTATGCGGGCAATCGCGGTCATAATAGTATTGCCGTGTTCAGCATTGATACCGAGACATACAAGTTGACTTTTGTAGAGCATATATCAACAGAAGGTGACTGGCCGCGTGATTTTTCTCTTGATCCGACGGAAGAATTTGTAATTGCTTCAAATCAAGAATCAAGTAATCTAACCGTATACAAGAGAAACACCGAAACAGGAAAGCTTACATTACTACAATCAGATATCACTGTTCCACACCCAGTATGTGTAACATTTATACAATAGAAAAAACCGGCAGATGCTCTGAGCACTGCCGATTTTTCTATACATATTGCTTTTTTCATCATGGCATAGAATACGTCCACGTTTTGTTTAAAAAGTTCGTATTCTCATTTTAATGAATGTTTAATAGATTTCTGCTCCATTGCTATCTACTTTATATTGATGCTCTCTCGTTGCTTCTTCAATCTCTTTATACGCCCAATGCGTGGTTGGTACATCCTTAAAGCTCGGCGCTGTAACTCCAGACAGCGGACCGCGGTTAAACATACGGTTGATGACTTTTACTGTTTCAGCACGACTTAAATTTCTATTAGGACGGAAAGTACCATCATCATAGCCATTTACGATATTGACTGTTTTAACTGCTGCAATTTCTCTCATTGCCCAGTGGCCTATAATATCTGTAAACGCTTCGGCACTTTCTATGTTGGACGGTAATGGAAGCTTCTGATAACGCGCCACAATGGCTACTACTTCAGCTCTTGTAATAAACGCATTGGGATTGAAGTTTCCAAAATTATCCCCTTTCATCAAACCTTGCGCCTTCACAAACGCAATAGCCCCTGCCGCCCAATTGCTTGTTGGCACATCTGGAAAAGGAGAGCTGGAAACCTTTTGGGAATCCTTATATCCTAGGTTTCTCGCAATCATTGCTACAATTTCAGCACGTGTAACATTGCTTTCTGGCTTGAATGTTCCATCTTTGAAGCCGTTAATATAAGCATGATGATTAACATTGATGTTCTCAGATGAACTACCCGATGAAGAATCCTCGCTAACTACAGGTCTTTCCACTTGGAAAATAGTAAATGTACTAAATTTATTAATCGTAAATTTAATCCATTCCGGTTTTCCATCCTTAGAAACAATTTCTGTATTATTTGCTGTTTCCGTTGTACCATCGCTATGCTCAATATAGACACGTAATGATTGTAGAAATTCTTCAACATTGATATCAGGCAATGTAATGGACTTTAATGGCAATAGTACTTGCGTATCAATTTCCAATCCAGTATAGTTTGTATCAATTTCTCTTGGTATATCTAGTACTTTTACCGTTCCATTTCCTGCCACTTGTTGCATGCCAGTCTTTGTTCGCTCAATTACTTCCTGTTTTTTATTCTCATCTTTTACAGGAACAATCCGTAAATATAGGTCAATTCCCTTCTCAGCCATGCTTTTCACTGACGTTGCGGTTATGGATACTGTACCATGGCTTGTTTCAATATTGATTGATTTTTCATAAGCAGCAGCGTTTTCTAGAGCAGCATTTGGCACTTCTAATGCCAGTTCATCTGGACTCTCACTTTCATCCTCTTCAGTTGGAATATTTAAATCAATCGTGTTCCCATCAGTATTTTCAGCCATTTGATTCAACATTTCTTTATCAACAATATACTTGTCTATTTTCTTAGTTTCATTCCCATTATTTGAAGCCAAAGTGGTTGTTACCTTTTTGGCCCCTCGAACACCATTGTTAAATGTATAAGGCTGTTCGGTTGTTTGGGCATTCGTGAGCTGATTGTTTTTAACGATGACTAAAAATTGACGTTCTAATTTTTTTCCATTTTTCTCTACTGTGGCGGTTAAAATGACGGTTTCATCATTTTTCTCCGGCCGAATTACCTTTCCTTCGAGCCTATCGCCTTTATCCTCAACTGAAATAATACCCGGTTTATTAGAGGTCCATCCGATGCTAGTATTATGCAGACCAGTTTCCAAGAGGAATACATTGCTTGTCACACTTTCCCAATTGTCTCCCTCAGTATATCCTACCGTAAGCTTGTTAACAGCCTCTTGAACGTCCTGTTCATCGCTATTCTCTTTTGCTTTCGTTACATACATATAATAGGTTTTCATTTCACTTTTATTTTTAGATGTAACGGTAATCGCGATGACATTGCTGCCTGTGCGTAAAGGAATAGAATAACTGCCCGTTGTTTTTTCTACGACACTACCATTCACTTTGACTGACATGGATGCACCATCGATTTGCGCAGCTGCCTTCATAATCACAGTATTGACATTATTAGGTACTGGTGAAGATACATTATAGCTCGTAGCATCTGGGCTAAAACCTGGTGCATAGCTTATAGACTGATCGTTTTTGAATAAAGCGATTGATTGTAATCTAGCATCCGCATCACTCGGGTTTTGCAGTCTTTTTATATGGACGATATAGGTTTTTTTAACCGTTGGATCTTCGGCAGTTACGACAAATGTTATTTTTGTCGTTTCATTTTCTAACAGTGAAATAGATTCACTTGAAGCCCCGCTGCCAATCTCTTCCCCATTCACAATGATTGTAGCCTTGTTATTTTCAGCTGTTGGTGTAACAACTACATTTTCGGTAGTATAGTCTGTCAAAACACTATATTCTAGTTTATCTGCAGCAAAATCAGGAATACTCAAATGATCATTTAACACGATTTTTGCTAAATTTGCATTTCTCGATTTTACAAGGCTTGATGCTTCACGTGTTAATTCAATCATATATGTTTTCTCTGTACCATCTTTTGCCGTTACAATGACTTCTATTTCATTTAAACCTTCTTGTAACGATATTGGATTTGTAACAACTAAGCCTCCAAGTTTATATTGAATACTTGCTTCATTATCATCCGGAGAGGCTGTAATATTTACTGTCGTTACCGAATGACCTACTTTTCCCTCATACTTTTCTACATCAGAGCTAAAGGTTGGAAATAAATTTAAATTTCCTACACTTAATTCACGTAAGTTTGCATTACTGCTTGGCGCGAGCCTTGTAACGGTGACTGTATAAACTTTTTCAGTTTTCGCATCTTCTGCCGTTACAATGATTTGTATCACATTATCTCCGACAGCTAGTGGGATGTTATCAATATCCGTTAGCGGCTGATTATTGTGCAAATACTTGATTGAAGCCTGATTATGATCTCTGACAGCATGTAACTTAATAGACTCGACATCTGTATCTACGGTAGCACTGTAAGAAGTTGTAGCAGCTGAAAATTCTGGAGAGAGATCAAGGTTCTCTATACCTAGAGATTTTAAATCTGCATTACTAGAGCCCTCTCTTGTAATATCCACTGAATAAGTGCTTGTCGTTATTCCATCCTCTGCTGTCACAATTACTGTAATCTTATTAACACCTACGGATAATGGAATTGGACTTTGTACTTCATTCTCATCTAGTTTCAATTTCACCTTTGCACCTGAATGCTCAGGGACGGTATGGATTATTGTACTCGTGACAGAGTTTGCCACCTTAGTTGTATAGTTCTTCGCTGCTGATGAAAATTCAGGAGTTAAACTTCCATCCGAGATGCTTAAGTTTTCTAAATGGCTGTTGCTGGAAGCAGCTCGATTAATTATGACCGTATAGGTTTTGGTCGATTGCTGATCCTCTGCGGTTACCATCACTTCAATAATATTCGAGCCAACATCTAAGGAAATCGGATTAGCAGCTTCTACTCCATTCACTTTGTATTGAACCTTTGCTTTAGCATCCTCTGCCATGGCTGTGATATTTACTTCTCCAACAGAATTAGCAACATCCCCTGTATAGCTTGTTGTGTCATTATCAAACACGGGTGAAAGAGCAACATTTTCTGCACTTAATTGGCTCAAGTTTGCATTTTCACTCAACGATTCTCTTATGATTGTCACTTTATACGTTTTTTGCGAGCCATTTTCAGCTGTTACAATGATTTCAATCACATTTGACCCTACTGCTAATGAAATATCATTTTGTGTATTAGTCCCGTTTAACCGATATTCCATTCTAGCATGGGGATCAGCAGTTAATGCGGATACTGTCACATTCGTTACGTCATGTTCTACAGTCCCCGAATATTCTAAAGTATCCGAGTTAAATGGTAAATCAACATCTGTCACATTTAATTGATTTAGATTTGCATTATCTGAAGCAGCCCGTGTGACATTGATGGTGTATGTTACTGTTGTTTCACCATCCTCAGCCGTTACAATGATTGGAATATTATTTTGCCCAACTGTTAATGGAATTTTAGTTGATGGTTTGCCACTCGTAACAGGAGAGCCATTAACTGTTATGCTAGCATTTGAGTCTTCTGCTGTAGCGGTAACCTGTATCATATCCACTGAATTTTCAACGGCAGCAATATATCGCTGAGTATCTGGAGTAAATTCTGGCGATAACGTTCCATTATTGATTAAAAGAGATTCTAATTTTGCATTGTTAGCTAAAAAGTTTATTTTGCCGTTTGATGCGGTAAACCGATTGGTGACATTTTTAGCTCCACTATCTGCGACAAGTACTTCACCAAAAGAGATGACCGTTTCACGTTCTGTCACTTGTTCTGCTACCTGAAATGTGGCAATAAATAGTTCTGTTTCACCTATAGGAAACTCACTGCCTATTCCGCCTATAATAACTTTGCCAGTTGAACGATTACTGTAGATTGAAATAGATTTATCTAAGTCAGCACCTCTAGTAATTTGTTTTAATTCCAAAAGCTGAGAATCATAGTTTAAAATTACTTCTATTGCAGCTGCGTCTGAACTATTATTCATTTTGATTGGAACATCCACAAGTTTTCCGGGTATTGCCGTTTTAGATCCTATTGCAATTTGTTCAATATTTTGTGCTTTAACTGGAATCATCTGACTTAATGTACTAAACCAAATAATGAACACCAATAAACAATACCTAACTTTTTTCCAATTCATATATTTCCCTTCTATCTTGCCTAATCTAGAGATTATTTTATTTCTGCAAGAAGAGCCTACTAGTTCCATCCATTGATTTCACTTACCAAAATCTTTATAAAAACCAATGAAACAATCTCTGATATAACTGTAGACTCTAATTGTTTAGTATGGAGATAGGTGTCTTATATGTTTTATTTATCTCGAACGGCTTTCTCAATCTCTTGGAATGCCCAATGTGTTGCAGGAACATCTCTAAAGGTTGGTGTTGCATCATGAATAACAAAATTATGTTTGAATAAGCTATTCAATACTTTTACAGCTTGTGCCCTCGTTAATTTCTCCTCTGGTTTAAACAGATTCCCATTATACCCTGACATAAAGCCTATACTGCGAACAAAATGGATTTCATCATATGCCCAATGGCTTGTTAGCACATCCTCATATTTTGTTATAGAGGTATTAGCAAGCTGGTTACAGGATGGATAAGCACTTTCATTTTTTTCACACTCTTGTTTCACCCAACGATAAACAATCGCTGCCATTTGTGCACGAGTGATTCCATCTTCAGGACCAAATAATTCATCTGAGTATCCACTCATTATCCCAACTTGTTTTGCTGCCTGAATTTCTTTAAATGCCCAATAATTGCTACTCACATCTTTATATGATGTTTGTTCATTTTCATTATAAGTTACATTTAAATTACGAATGAGCATCGCAACCATTTGTGCACGTGTAACTGTAGTATCAGGACGAAATGTTTGATCAGCAAATCCATTAATATAAGGCTTTAATAGATTCGTAAAATGCTCGGCAGCACTATCTAAATACATGACCGAAAACGTACTAAATTTATCCACACTAAATTTGTAACCTCCGTTGGCACGGTTATTATAGGCCGCAACCTCGCCGCGAATTAACTCTTTCGTTCCATCGCTATGTTCTACATACACGGCAAGATTTTCTAAAATAGCAGCTGATAAATTGGCTGTTAATGGTAATACAAGTGTTACTGGCTTATTTTGCATATTTGTTTCGATTGTCATAGGCCGCCCGATTAACTGAATATCTTGACCCTGAACAATCTCTTTAACAATCGAATCCTTCTTCGCGCGATTTTCTACTTCTTTTTGCTCTTCATTTGATTTAATAGGTGTTACATGGAAATAAAGGTCTTGATTAAACGCTGAAATAGATTTGTTCGAAACATAAACTTGAACCCCATCGGATAAAATTTCTAATTCTAGTTTATTTTCCTTTAATGCTTGTACAGCTTCCTTCGGTAAAGCCACACTCATTTTAGCTACTTGATCTTTTGCATCAGTAAACGTTACCTGTGCAGTATTTGTTCCTTTTTCTTTTAATTGTTCAATCGTATCAGATTTCACCATCGCTTCTTCTTGAATCGTACCATCCTTTGCTGTTGTACGATTGATTTCGATGGATGGAACTGTCGGCGGTACCGGTGGAGTTGCCGATGGAACACCTCCGCCTCCTCCACCAACTGACCCAGATGTTGATGATTTAACAGTGACTTTTCCTTGTACTAAATGAAATTGGCTATCTATTTCATTTCCTTCACTATCAGATAAACTTACATCCATTAATTGTATAGGATATTCTTTCGCTTCCGCTTCATTCTTAATTTCAAATGTAGCAATCGCAACCGTCTTTTTGCCTGAAGAAACTTTCTCTTCCATACTGCCAATCAAGATTTTCTTATTTTCATAAAAAAATGGAATCGCAGCGTTTAAGTCTGTGCCTCTTTGTAATGATTTTAATACTAAGGCTTTTTCATCATATTCCAGTTTAAATTGAAGAGCCACGACATTCCCAGTACTATCCAAGACAATTGGCAAATCAACCGTTGTCCCTCTAGAAGCTTCCTTTGAAGCTATGGTTAATGATTGATTAGCTGCTAGAAAACTGCTTGGCCATAACATAAGCATCATAGTTAATAATAAAATCACCGTAAAACCCTTTTTTAGCACTTCCATCACTTCCTTAAATTAATTATGTTATTCTAGTTGCCTATATCTATTATTTTTTTGATTTTTCAGTATATAAATATAATATTAGAAAGGCAAACTGTTAGAAACAGCTTGCCCTTCACTATTTAACTATTTATCTCTTGCAATAATTTTATTGGCAACTGACACCCAATCGCCTACATTAATTTTGTCATTATCATTAATATCAGACGCATAAAACTGCAATGGAGTTGGTTCATCAATCTCTAAAATAAAGTTGGCTACTAACTGCCAATCCAATAAATTTATCTCTTTATCTAGATTTGCATCACCTTTCATGACGACAGTGTCAATCGAGATTGTTTCGATTGTGACATTGCCTCCTTCATCTTTTGCATAGACAGTATAGTCACCATTTTCAGCAACCTCAAATGTTGCTGAAGCAAGATCTAAACTTTTACTAACATCTCCAGTAAAATCTGATTCCTCTAAATTTCCTTTGGCATATTTAATCTCTACAATATTGCTTGTCACATCATCCGCAGCAACATCTACTCTTACTTTTTTGCCTAAATCATTTTCAGGCACTAATCCATCTGCTTCAATTGCAGTTGCAGAAAGTGATACAGTTGGCTTGTCATCATCCACTAAGGAAATCGTTGCTGTGTCAGTTTTCAATTCGGTTTCAACTTCTGCTCTATTAGCGATGATGATATTAGATAGCGTTACTTCGTGATCAGTGTTGTACATTACATCCGAATTTAATGTAAATTTTAATTGTTCTACCACATCAGATGGTAATAATTTTAATTGTGTAAATTCTTCATTATCTATTTCCGTCACTTCTGTTTCACTGCCAATAATGATGCGATATTTATTATCATTGATTTGATTAACATTATAGGGATAACCAGATAAATATTGGGTAGTTGCTTCCTCTAAAGTTAATCGAGAACTATCGAACTCCACATCAAATTGTAACGCTACTGCCTTACTTTCATTGCTTAATACTACTGGCAGCTCGATGTTAGATCTAGATTTAACGATTTTATCATCAATACTTAACACACTTTGTCTAGGAGTTACAGCTTCGGTTGGTGCAGAAGCATCGCTATCCCCTACACTGTTTTTTGCCGTGACGGTAAATGTATAAGCCGTTCCATTTTCTAATCCTGTTACGGTGATTGGACTTTCAGTTCCTGTTGCAGTAGTTACAGGGGTATCACTTTCTTCTGTATATGCCGTTACTGTGTACCCTGTAATGTCTGCTCCTCCGTTATTGGCAGGCGCTGTAAAGCTTACGGTTACTTCTCTATCTCCTCTAACTCCAGTTACATTTGTTGGAGCAGCAGGAACCGTAATGGTTGGTTCAATCTCTTTTTCCACTTCTTCTACAATATCTCCTAGATTATCTAATTCACCAGCCGCATAGTACCATGTAAACTCTTCACTTTGTTCAGGTTCAAGATCATTCATACGGATAAATAATGCATATGAGCCATCCCCTGTCTGGTCAATTGGTGAGAGCGAAGGATCTTGGTTTGTGGCATTACTAAAACTACAACAATATGATATTGAAACATCAGCCTTTGGAGAAGTTGAATAGAAAAGAACTCCCGTATCTTCTGATGAAACTTGTAACGCAGCCGCTCTATCGGATGGATCTTGAAGTTTTTCAAATTGCCCATTTACCAAATTTCCTCTTTCTTTTTTAGGTACATCTGTCATACCTATATAATCATCTCTTGTTCCAGTCCAATAACGTAAATTAGTTACTGTTTCTTCACTTTTATTAGTAATTTTCGTTACTATTTTTATAAAGGAAGAGTTTTCCCCTAAAATGTAGGTATTTCTAACTTCTAATGTTTTGCCATCAATTTCAACATCACCAGTGGAAATCATCGTTCCATGACCAGCACCTATCCCTGTCTGAACATAGTCTGAAGAATCAATTATCTGATTCGATAATTCAGAATCAACGCTAATATCCCCATATAAATTCCAATTATTTGAACCGTCGCCGCCAACTCCAATTGCACTGTTTAAAGGACCCCAATTCGTAAGCTGATACCAATCTAAAGTACCATTAACGGAACCATAATAGAATGGCTGAGCTAGGTTCCCATAACTATTTACCGAAGACTGTGTCTCCTCAAATTCATATCCAGGCCCAAACCCATATTCATCTAGAAACTTTAGTTTGCCATTATTCAGTACTGGACCTACCATCTTAGTAGTGAACGTTATCTGCTGGCTATATGCTGTACCATCAGAAGTCGTTGCGTATGTTCTGAGATAATAAGTGGTTCCCGGAGTTAAATTAGTTATTTGGTAATTAAGCCATGTAGGATTTGTTAGTGGTCCCTGCTCCGTCTTGGTAGAAACTGTAATATCCGGGTTTTCTGATGTGCTCCAGACAAATCCATGTTGAATAATATCGGTTAACTCTAATCCATTAATCTCTCCAAATACATATGCTGAAGTGCTTGTTACACCTTCCATCATTGGAGATGTAATAATGGTAGGCAATACTGTATTGGAATGTAGATTAACTGTTTCTCCCACACCTAATACAGCAGTCGTTGCAGCATAATTGTTTAAGTCTTCAACACTAGTTACTAATCCAGTATCAGGCGTATAAGTTAGGTCAGAACCATATTCATACCCTTGTTTATTAGAGATAAAATAACCATAACGATCATGACCTTCATAAAAAAAGCCTAAATCACCTATTCCCCATATTGTTCCATATTCTGAAATAGTTTTTACAAAATCACCATTTGCTTCATAAAGATTTAAGCTAATAGTATAAGCAGAAGGGTTATTTTCGGATGACTTGGTTCTTGTATCTATAAATTGAACATAACGATCTCCATTTGTTCCCCAGTCAATTTGTTCATCATTAGTGGAATCAAAAATATTGGCAAAACTCGAAAGTACAAAATCTTCTCCTGCGGTTGGATAATCTGGATTTCTTTGAACATCGAATATTTGCGCCTTCCCGTATTTCCCTGCAAAAAGTCCTGTTACAGTGCTAGCACTGACTCTAGCTCCCAGTGAAATAGATGGAAGTATTATAGACAGCAAGATTACTATAACCATCATCATAGCCGGAATTCGTTTGGATTGCTTTGTTTTTGGTACCATTCATTGACCATCCTTTTCTTTTTTCTTCGTTAACTTATAAACCTACTTTCATTCTCGACATGCATCCCTCTCACTTCTCCCCTTATTGACAAAAATTATTTCATGTCGATTGGTAACAACTTAAATAAAAGATGATTCCCTTCCCCCTTTATGCCTATGTAAATCTAGATGCTAAATACCTATGAAATTCAGTTTATCAAGCATGACTGAACAAATTCTGAACAAATATGACAAAAATCACCTATAAACGATTATATTTTTAAAAAAAATAAATTATTATCTCCTTAACCCTACGATAAAAGACCTAAATTATAGCTATATCAATCATTTGAAAACTTCATTTACATGTGTGTATAAGTGCATCCTAACACCACTGCGAACGAAAATGTGAAAGGAGGGAAACAACGCCAACCAGGATAACCATTGAGAATACAAAATCGCTTCTGCTTAAATAAACAAAAAAATCGATAGGCGCTAGCACCTATCGATTTTCTTTATGCATATTGCTTTTTCTCATCTTCATTTTTAAAGAAACTCTTCATCGCATGAAACACATCTGCTTTTTGCTTAAGGATATAGTATTTGAAATGTTCATTTTTGATGTTTTTATAAGCGGACATAAGTGTTGAATGCCGATTATACTGATTAACCTCACCGTATCCGAACATGCTCGATACTTTAATTAACTCCTCTACAAGCTTTACACAACGGGCATTATCTGAGGTCAAATTATCTCCATCAGAAAAATGAAATGGATAAATATTATAGCGGTTTGGATGATATTTTTCCTCAATCAACTCAAGTGCTTTGCGGTAGGCGGATGAACAAATCGTTCCGCCGCTTTCCCCCCTTGAAAAGAAATCTTCTTCCGAAACAACCTTGGCCTCCGTATGATGGGCAATAAATTCAATTTCTACCGTTTCATACTTGGATCTTAAAAACCTTGTCATCCAAAAGAAAAAGCTCCTGGCCATATACTTTTCCCATATTCCCATACTGCCGCTCGTATCCATCATTGCAAGAACGACTGCTTTTGAATCAGGTTTTACAATTTCGTTCCAAGTCTTAAATTTCAAATCCTCTTTATAGATAGGATGAAATTTAGGCGTCCCTTTCATCGCATTTCGTTTAAAAGCAGACATCATCGTTCTTTTCTTATCAATATTTCCCATTAAACCGGTTTTCCGAATATCATTAAATTCAATGTCCTCAACAATATTCTCCTGTAATTCTTTCTTTTTTAAATTTGGTAGTTCTAACTGTTTAAACAATGCCTCTTCTAACTCCATTAAGGAAACCTCTGCCTCAAAATAATCCTCTCCAGGCTGGTCGCCTGCGCCCTGGCCCTTACCAGGTCCTTTCTTTCCATCCGAACCATCACGAGCAACTACATCTCCAACTTTACTGTCCCCGTCGCCTTGACCCACATGTTTGTTCTTATCATAGTTATAGCGAATCTTATATTCGTCAAGAGAACGAATCGGTATTTTTACCACTTCTCGACCGTTTGACATAATAATACTCTCTTCAGTAATTAAATCGGGGAGATTATTACGAATCGCTTCTTGAACTTTTTCCTGATGCCGCTGCTGGTCATCTTGGCCTTTGCGATGGAGGGACCAATCTTCTTTGGAAATCACAAATTGATGGTTATTCTTATCGCTCATTTCAACCCCTCCTTAAAATTTTTTTGCTTATCTTTGCACATTTTTTCCTCACAGGCATACACTATCCCGAGTGAAAAATTGAGATAAAACGGTGGATTACTCTATCATATGCGGAAAGATAAAATAATTTACAAGTAATTTTAATAATGAGTCATTTGCCTAAAAAAGGACAAGTATTCACTCATATGAAAAACCCGATGCACAGCATCGTACACCGGGTCTTAAACATCATTTATAATACTTACTTCGAAACTTCCTTCATTAATTTATCAAATAATTCTTCTCCCACATCATTTTTTACATCTGCATAAATCTCACTCATAGCATTTTTAAATTCCTGTTTTTGTGCTTCCGTTAACTCCAAAACCTCCATGCCTTGATGTTTTAACAACTGAAGTGCTTTTTCTTCATCTTCCTTCGATAACTGTCTATTATACTCACGAGTGTCATAAGCCGCATTACGAACAACCTGCTGCAAATCATCAGGAAGACTATCAAAAAACTGTTTATTTATGACCACTGGCCAAGGTGAATACGTATGACCTGTGAGCGATAAATATTTCTGAACTTCATAGAATTTCATAGAATACATGAGTGAAAGAGGCGTTTCCTGTGCATCGACTGTATGATTCTCCAGTGCTGCATATAATTCAGTAAAAGCAATGGGTGTCGCATTGGCTCCTGCTAAAGACCACGCCTTAATTTGCATTGGATTTTCTAGTGTCCTCATATGAATTCCTGCAAGATCTGAAACACTTGTAATGGGAAGGATACTATTTGTCAGGTGCCGGAATCCGTTTTCCCAGTAAGCTAATCCAATTAAACCTTTATCAGTCATTGAATTAAGTACTTCCTGCCCAACCTCGCCATCTAATACTTGATGTGCTTGTTCTGCGTTTTTAAATAAGTAAGGAAGATTCCATAAAGCGAGTCCCTTTGAAACAGCTTCTAATGGCGCGGAGGCAGGAGCCATCATCGTGATTTCACCAAGCAAAAGCTGTTCAAGCATTTCTCTTTCTCCGCCAAGCTCGCCGCCTGGATGGATCTCCACTTTTATTCTTCCATTACTATTCTTTTCAACTAGCTCTTTAAATTTTTCAAATGATTTTTGTCCAAAATGATCCTTTGCTGCAGCATGTCCTGCCACAATCAGATAGGTATCCTTTTTACCTTCATCTTTATTTGTATTTGAAGAAGTTTGACCGCATGCTGTCAAAACCGCTGCTAAGGCCAAAATAAACGACAATATAAATTTCCGTTTTTTCATGGAATGATACTCCCTTTGTCATCGCATTTTCTTCTATTTTTTAATTTAAGCTATGTTAACAAATCATGTTGATAAGTCAGATTTTTGACTCATCCGTGAAAAATGGACATTTCTCACGCCTTTCAGCACAGCTTTAGATGAGTCAAAAATCAACCATATTAATAAACAAATCTATAATTTAAATTTAGAAATAATAGATAGAAGATCTTCTGCCATTTTAGAAAGAAACTGTGCCGATGCAGCTACCTCTTCCATTGCTGCAAACTGCTGTTGTGTTGCTGCTGCACTCTCTTGGCTATTATGGGTACTTCTTTCAGTAATCTCTTTCGCCCTTTCTATTGATTGCATAATACGATTGCTTGCCTCTAACATGGTTGAAACAGAGGAAGAAACCTCGTCCACCTTTCCGGTCACTTTTCCCATGGCCTGAGATATAGATTTAAATGCATGATAAGCCTCTTCTGTTTCTTTCAATCCCTGTTCAACCTGCGTATTTTCCTGTTCCATCATTTGTACAGATTCCATTGTTTCAACTTGAATATGGTGTATCATTTTTGTAATTTGTCCTGCAGATTTTTTTGATTCCTCAGCCAGCTTTCTAACCTCGTCTGCCACAACGGCGAAACCTCGTCCATGCTCGCCCGCTCTTGCCGCTTCAATAGTCGCGTTTAAGGCAAGTAAGTTTGTTTGCTCAGCAACACCTGTAATGATTCCAATAATTTGGCTTATTTCATCTGAACGCTCTCTTAAAGAATGGATGGAACCGCTTGCTTTTGAAACAATTTGTTGAATCTGATTCATTTGTCCAACAACATGGTCAATATACTTTTCGCCTTCTACAGTCAAATCGCTTGTTCTTTTCGTTAAATGAAGCATATCTTCACTGTTTACTGCCACTTGATGTATCCCATTATTCATCTCATTAATTAAATGAGATAGTGCTCTATATTGTAATAATTGTTGTTCATTGCCTTCTGCACTATCCTGCGTCATTCTGGATACTTGCTCTGCAGCTGAAGTGCTTTCCAGTGCACTGGCAGCCAACTCCTCACTGCTCGATGCCATACTTGCTGAAGATTCTTGAATCTGCCCCACAATCTCCCGTAAATCCTGCACCATTCTATTAGAGGAATCAAAAAGAATCCCGACTTCATCATTCGTTTTTTTCTTTAACTCCTGTATTTGTAAATCACCCTCTGCCACTTGATGTATTACCTCTGCTGCTTGTTTAATCGGTTTTGCTATCGAACGGCTCATCCGTACCGAAAGAACGATTCCAACGCATACACTTATCAAACCTATTATTAAGACAAAAATCTTTGTTTCAGAAACCGAATAGGATGCATTCTGAATCCCACTAAATACAATTTTCTCCTGCCCACTATCGAGTTCTGCAATTTTTTTCTGAAAAACGTTAGAAATCGTTTTTCCTGATGTGTTCATTAAATTAATGTATCCGGTTTCATCTCCTGCTTTTTTCAGTCTTATTTCTTTTTGAACAATCTCATCATACCTTGTCTGGAAAGCCACTAATTGTTTAATAATCTCTAAATCCCCTTCATCTTTATAGGCTTCAAGCATTTGTTTTAACTTCCCGTTTGCTTGTGCTAAATACTCTTCATATTGTGTTATGTATGTATCGTCACCTGTCATTAAGTAATTTTTGATTGTTGTAGATTGATTAAGATAAAGCATTTGTAAATCCTTTGCATGCATGGAGTTTTCTATATTTTCATCAATAAGCTGTTTATAGGCCTGCTCTGTAAAACTTATTCTATTAATTGAAATGACACTGCCAATTGCTAATAATAAAAGAATAAGCAAAAACCCTGCTGATAGTTTTTTTCCTATTGTTAGCCCCATATGAAATTCCCCTTTTACATTGATATAAACATTCTAACGTACTTGATAAGCAAGGGCTGTGAGTAAAGTAACAGCTATCTATATATCCAACTTCTTAAATCAACATAGGAATTCTTTTTCTATCATGTACGGATAGTAAACCTGGTTCTTCCGCTAGATATTTGACTCATCCGTGTGAAAAGTCCTTTTCACACGCCTTTAAGCGGAGCTGAAAGATTGCGACATGGTTATGAAACGGGAGGAGAAAACAAGTTTTCTCCTCCCGTTTCATGACCATATCGCTTAGATGAGTCAAAAATCAACAATATTAATAAACAAAGCCAAAAACAAAAAAGGCTATCCATATGTAACGGATAGCCTCAAAATAATGGATTAATCTATTAACGATTTAATAAACTGCCGACATAGCGCAATAATTCATTGGCAGAAGTAGAGTTATAGCCATGTTCATCAATTAATCGCGCAACCACTTCGTTTACTTTCTTTAGCTGCTGCTCATCTGGCGTTTTCGTAGAGGTTGTAATCTTAACTACATCCTTCAAATCAGCAAACAGCTTTTTCTGAATCGCCTCACGGAGGCGGTCATGTGAATTGTAATCAAATCGTTTTCCTTTCCGTGCATAAGCAGAAATCCGAATTAAGATTTCCTCTCTGAATGCTTTTTTCGCATTTTCGGAGATGCCGATTTGCTCCTCTATCGAACGCATCAGCTTCTCATCCGGATTGATTTCTTCGCCAGTTAGCGGGTCGCGAAGCTTAATTTTGTTGCAATAGGCTTCAACATTATCTAAATAGTTATCCATTAATGTCTTTGCAGATTCTTCATAAGAATAAACAAATGCCTTTTGTACCTCTTTCTTCGCAATATCATCATATTCCTTCCGTGCCAAGGAGATATAATTCAAATACTTCTCACGTAATTCAGCTGTAATGGATGGATGCTGATCCAAGCCTTCCTTCAAGGAACGGAGTACATCCAAAGCGTTGATGCTTGTCATTTCTTTTCGGATAATCGTGGAAGAAATCCTATTAATCACATAACGAGGGTCAATCCCGCTCATTCCTTCATCCACATATTCCTTTTTAAGCTCCTCAACATCTGCACGATTGTAGCCTTCGACATTCTCACCGTCATATAGACGCATTTTCTTCACTAAATCAATATCGCCTTTTTTAGGCTCCTTCAATCTTGTTAGAATGGTAAACATGGCTGCTACCTTTAAGGTATGCGGCGCAATGTGAACATCAGACACATCACTCTCACGAATCATTTTCTCATAGATTTTCTCTTCTTCCGTCACCTTTAAATTGTACGGAATCGGCATCACGATGATTCTAGAATGAAGTGCTTCATTTTTCTTATTTGAGATAAAGGAACGATACTCTGTTTCATTCGTATGAGCCACAATTAATTCATCTGCACTTATAAGGGCGAATCTTCCTGCCTTAAAATTCCCTTCCTGTGTTAGCGAAAGCAAGTGCCAGAGAAATTTCTCGTCGCATTTTAACATTTCCTGGAATTCCATCATTCCACGATTCGCTTTATTTAATTCCCCGTCAAATCGATAGGCACGAGGATCTGACTCAGAACCATACTCAGCTATCGTTGAAAAATCAATACTCCCTGTTAAATCAGCGATATCCTGTGACTTTGGATCAGACGGACTAAATGTACCAATCCCTACCCTGCGATCCTCAGAGAAAAATACTCTTTCAACTATCACATCTTCAATCCGGCCATCATACTCTTGCTCTAAACGCATTAGATTTAATGGAGAGAGATTTCCTTCAATCCGAATTCCATATTCATCGTAAAAATCTTTCCGTAAATGGTGTGGGATTAAATGAAGCGGATCTTCATGCATTGGGCAGCCTTTTATACCGTAGACAGCCCCTCTATCCGATAATGAGTACGCTTCTAACCCTCTTTTTAACATCGTTACTAAAGTAGATTTACCGCCGCTGACAGGACCCATTAACAGTAAAATACGTTTCCGAACATCCAGCCTTTTGGCTGAAGGATGGAAATATTCCTCTACTAATCTTTCTAATGCTTCCTCTAATCCAAATAGCTGATTGGAGAAAAATTTATATCTTTTATTACCATTTACTTCTTCGACACCAGAATCCTTTATCATGTTGTAGACCCTTGAATGAGCTGACTGGGCAACCCATGGTTTTTCCTTAATAATCTCTAAGTATTCGCCAAATGTACCTTCCCATTTAAGCATTTCCTCTTCTTTACGATATAGCTCAATTTTTTTTAATATATCCATATGGACCTCCCCTGTCGCATTATCCCAGTTTACTAGCCAAAGAACGAACTGACTGTAAAAGTCCGAGCAATTGCCAACCATCAAAATAAAACGGCTTCTTATGATCTGTCACTTTCATCGCTGTCCAAAATGTACCCAAATGATGAAAGCTTCACTTTTTTCCAAGCTGATTACTAAATTGTATGCTTAGTTAATTGCCAACATGCCTAAAAAGGAGAATCAACTTGGCCTAGAAAGAAAAGGTATAGTTCTTTATTTATGCTAGAAATGAAAAATAATGATTATTATTTTGAAAACTAACTATTTTGTTTGTTAGGAATTTTCTAACATTGCATTCACAGACTTTTTAGAATAAGCTATAATGAAACTATCTACTTATAGTATTGATTTCCATCACTTATTAAAGGAGGTCTACATACCAATGGGAACAATCCTAGTTCTTGGAGTAATGGTAACTTTCCTAGCTGCTATCTTTACAGCAGGCTATAACGACAAACCGAAGATTACGAAGTAAAAGCGAAAAGCGGAGGATACCCGCTTATGAGGAACGCAGACTAAAAACGCGGCATCCTGCGGGTTTCAAGAATAAGAAGTTGAGAAAAAAGGCCGCTGGTTGCGGCCTTTTTTCATTTTAGATTTAATCCATGTTTCTTAATATAATCATGCATATACATTCTCGACTGTTTCTCGAGCATGCCTGCTATTTGGCTGGTCCATGTATCATCACGTTTCCCTTTTGTACGTTCATAATAGTAACGAGAAATTACCTTATTATATTCCTTCAGCTGCTGCTTATAAACAACTTCGTCCTGCTCGTATTCATTTTCATGGTAAATATGTACTAATGGAAGTCTTGGCTTTTGATCTGTTACTTTTTCTGGATAACCGACTGCCATTCCAAACAGAGGTATAACTCTTTTTGGCGTGTTTAACAGGTCGCATACTTCATCAAGCCGATTTCGGATTCCTCCAATGTAGCAAATTCCTAATCCAAGTGATTCTGCGGCAATGGCAGCATTTTGTGCCGCAAGTGCTGTATCAATTAACATGACCATAAATTTTTCTGTACTTTCAATAGAATCAGTGACTTCCTTTTCTTCCATATTGCCTGCAAGCTCATGGCGGTGTAAATCACCGCAAAAAACAAAGAAATGGCCATTCTTTTCAACATAATTCTGATTGCCTGCTAGTTCCGCAAGTTTCTTTTTTTTAGCAGAATCTGTAATACCAATAATTGAGTATGCTTGAATATAACTCGAAGTAGAAGCTGCCTGCGCACTTGCGACAATCAGTTCAACCTGTTCTTTTGTTAGTGGCTTGTCTTGCAGCTGACGAATAGAGCGATGTGCCAGTAAGGTCTCAATTATTTGATTCATGTCAACCATCCTTCCAAAATATGTATTACTATCTTTATCTATCATAACGAAGTTCACGGGAAAATAAAAATAAAGGAACCCCGCTAAGGTTCCCTTATCTTATTTCAAATGAAGATAATTTTGCTGGCGCAATACCTCGTATACAAGAATGGCTGCAGCATTAGAAAGATTTAAAGAACGGACATTTTCATTCATGGGAATTCTTAAAGTCCGGTCATGATTATTTTCAATCAGATCCTTCGGCAGACCATTTGTCTCTCTGCCAAAAATAAAATAATAATCCTTATCCTTGTCACTGTAATCAAAAGAGGAATAAACCTTAGTACCGTGCTTTGTTAGATAAAAGAACTCTCCGCCTTTATTTTTCGCAAAAAACTCCTCTATCGATTCATAATAAATAATCTGAACAAATTCCCAATAATCCAGACCTGACCGCTTCAGTAATTTATCATCATCAGAAAACCCAAGCGGACGGATTAAATGTAAAGTAGTATCAGTAGCTGCACAAGTTCGGGCTATATTCCCTGTATTTGCAGGAATTTCTGGTTGGTATAAAACTACATGTAATGCCAATTTTTTCACCTCTGCCATAAGCTCTATATGCTATTATACCACCGTTCGTTCTTGAAACAAGGAGGATTAAGCTTTGAAACCTTTATCATCAACGATGGTTAAAAACTTATATTTGATATTTGGTGTATAAGCAGTTGAGTCTTCATACGCCCAATATCGCATACGGCAATTGAAAGTATGAGCATTTACAAGCGGCATCCCTTCAGCATCTCGTCCTGTCACAATCGTAGTATGATTGAAACGCCCATCTCCCTCAAAATCGTAGCAAATAACGTCCCCTAATAATAATTGGTCAGGAGTGGATACTTCCTTTGCTCTTAAGCCTGTTTTAGAATTTGGCAAATACCATCTTAATGAATTGGCAACAGTCCAGCTGTAGCTCCAATTCTGATTTTGCATCCACCACCCTGAACCCCTGTTTGGATATCCTCTCATTGGTGCACCACCGGCGCGAAGGCATTGCGAAATATAATTGGTACAGTCTTCAGCAAATTTTTTATATGCCGGGTTATAATCATTCCACCATCTTTCAGCATATTGAACTGCCTTCAACCGATCATAACGAAAAGCCGTTCTCTCTTCACCTGCATCTATCTCGATAAATGAGGAATCATCCATCATTATCTCTTTCGTTTGAAATGGATTTAACTCCTCATCTTGAACGAGCATCCCCTTATAAAATTGAGCTTGTCTTTTTTCAATTTCCTCTTCCAAATAGAGCCACTTTTTTTGTTTAATAAAATAACGGAAATGAATTTGATAGAACACATTCTCTATATCATCGTTTTCCTTTTTTATCTCCGTGATAACCCCTTTTGCGTTCACTTTCACCATCTCTGCCTCTCGATGATTTAACGATTCTCTCTTACGTTCTATTTTTTCACATACTGAATCTGAAGTTCTTTTACTTGAAATACATTGCTGAACCCGATCTTGAAGCAACTCATATAACTGTTGCCGCATGTTTTTTCACCCCTTTCAGACTATATATATGAAAGGAGTTTGTTAACTTGAATGAAATTACAAGAAGAAGCTTAAGCAAACTTAATTAAAAAGAAAACAAAAAAAAAGGAGGTTTCTCCTCCCATTAACTTAATACTCTATTTATTTCTTGGATGACAGACTCATCCGTTTCTTTCTCGAGAGCTTCCTCTAGCGCGGCTCTTAAGTTTTTCCCATCAATTTTTCCAATAGCCCACGCAGCCGTTTCACGCATGACGGGGCGTGGATCATGTTTCAAAATATCAATCAAATCATCAAGGGCTGTTTTATCTTTAAAATGAGCAAGAGCAATAATCGCATTCCGCTGAATCGGATTTTTTCCCCGCCAAGCACCAGATACATGACCAAAATTTTCTTTAAATTGACGATTGCTCAAAGAAAGCAATGGTTGTAACAGCGGCTTTGCAATATCAGGGTCCGCTTCAACTTCTGCGTGAAGATGAAAATCCTTTCCTTTATTAACAGGACAGGCTGTTTGACACGAATCACAGCCATATAGACGGTTTCCTATTTTATTCCGGAATTCCTCTGGAATCGTCCCTTTTGTTTGCGTTAAAAAGGAAATACACCTCTGTGCATTAATTTGTCCTCCTGCCACAAGTGCACCTGTCGGACATGCTTCAATACATTTATTGCAAGTACCACATTGATCCTCAAGCGGCGTATCCGGTTCAAATGGGATACTCGTTATCATCTCTCCCAAATAAACGTATGAACCGAATTCAGGGGTAATAATCGCACAGTTCTTACCGCTCCAGCCAATTCCAGCCCGTTCGGCAACGGCTCTGTCAGCTAATTCTCCCGTATCAACCATTGATTTCAAGTTGACTTCCGGTGCTTTACCGCGAATAAATTCTTCAAGCTTCTCCAGACGCCTCCGCAGCACAATGTGATAATCCAGTCCCCAGGAAGCCCTGGAAAAGATTCCCCGTCTTTCCCCTTCTTTGCTTATTGTACGATTCTTCATTTTAGAAGGATAGGCCACCGCTATCGAAATAATCGATTGGGCACCAGACATTAAAAGACTCGGGTCCGTTCTCTTGTCAATATCCTTTTCTTCAAAACCTGACTGAAAGTTCAATTCTCTTTGCCGTATCAGCCGATTCCTTAAGTCATTAAAAGGAGAAGCGGTTGTAAATCCAATCTTATCAATTCCAATGGTTTTACTATATTCAATGATTTCTTGTTTTAATTGAGAATAATTCAATCCAACTCCTCCTCTCATCTTTATGATCTATATTAATCTTCATTAATGGGCAAGAAGAAATAATGCTATACTATGATATACTATTTTACAAAGAATTTGGAGGAGGAAACAATGGAAATAACAATTGCCACTGAAATAAAAGACCTTATCCCCGATTTTAAACTGGGTTTTATCCAATATCATGATATTCTTGTCGGCGAATCACCACAAATGGTAAAAGGGAGATTGCAGCTCTTTCAAGAATCCATTTTCTTTGAACTTGATGACAAAAAGGTAGCAGATTTCCCAGGAATCCAAGAGTGGAGACAGATTTTCAAAAAAATAGGAAAAGATCCTAATCGTTATCGCCATTCTGCTGAAGCGTTATACCGACGTGTGCAAAGCCAAAAGTATCTTATACCAATACATAGCGCCATTGATTTAAATAATTTCTTCTCTTTACAATATCAAATTCCAATTGGGGTATATGATAGTGATAAACTAACCGGATCTATCTCCATAAGACTTGGACAAGAAGACGAAGAATACCGAGGTTTAAATGGAAGAATGAATTCGTTGCATCGATTAATCGTATCAGCTGATAACGACTCAGCCTTTGGCAGCCCTTTCGTTGATTCAGAAAAAACCGCTGTGACGGAAGCAACAAAAAACGCCATCCAGATTGTATACCTGCAGCCTTCTCTCGAAATAGAGAAGACAGAGAAAATGACCGCTTCGTTAGCGAGTATGTTTACTCAGATTCATGGGGGTACAGCCCATTGGCAAGTAGTGGAGTAATATAGTAAAAGGGACTTCAGCGCGAAATCCCTTTATTTGATTTAAATCTAACGTTATCGCTTTTCTGGAAAAATTAAAAACGCAATACTTCGTTCTCATTAGGAAACGAAATACTGCGTTGTTATCATGAAATATATTAAGAGCGGGTGATGGGAATCGAACCCACGACAACAGCTTGGAAGGCTGTAGTTTTACCACTAAACTACACCCGCATTGCATCAACAAAAATAATCTTAACAAAAAAAAAATCATTATGCAATAAATAATTTAAAAAAATAGCAAATTTATGTTGTTTTTTGTCGTTTTTCATCAAAAACTGTTTTTCATTACCCCTTTTATTCATCAGCAAGGATACATTTTTTTATTATTTAGGTACATGCCCTTCCATTTCTCCATGTAAGTGACTACATATATAAGAGGATAAATATTATAGTCCACTAGGAAGCGGGAGGAAAGAAATGGACATTAAAGAACTGGAAAAGTATATCAATAATATAACAGTTCGTAATATGGAAAATGAAGACGTCGAAGTGGTTAACTATTCTCCGTTAGTCATGATGGGGAAAGGCCGTCAAGGAGCTGTTTTTCAATATTCCGATGATATCTGTGTAAAAGTATTTGGAAATGAGGAGGATTGTGAGCGCGAACATTACGCTCTAAGTTTGGGGCAGCAGACAGATCTGTTTCCAAAAGTCTACGCAAAAGGGCCGTTATATATTGCCATGGAAATTATTAGAGGCGTAGATTTAAGAGAGTATTTGCAATCGCAGCCATTAACAGAGGAACTTTCCATGAAACTAATTGATATGTTAATCACCTTTAAAGAAATTGGCTATGAACGAATAGACCATCATAAAAGGCAGATTTTCATTTTGCCAGAAGGAAACCTAAAAGTGATTGATGTAGCAAGAACGGTTTGGCGTGATCGTGTTTACCCATATCCTCGGAAATTACTAACGTCATTAGGCAAGGAAAATAAAGATATCTTTTTATCTCATGTACAAGCACTCCATCCAGAGCTGTATTCAGAATGGACTCATTACATCGAAATGGAGGAACAAGCAAGGCAAATATGTCAAAAAATAATGACTGAATCCACAGACAAAGAAGCATTGAAAAATAAAAGCAAAAAGTTGCTAACAACGAATGAAGAAAAACTTTATTCCAGTCAATTAGAAAGCTTAGTTCACAAAGTTTTTAAAGAAGAGTGGGTAAAAGCTATGCTTGTGCAAGGATATGACCCGGATAAAGTAATGGATATAATCGAACAAAAAATGGAAAGCTTAACTTCAAAAGGAAAAGAAAAGGAAAAAGGAAAAGAAAGTAAAAATATCAATTCCGACATAGCTGAGAATGATACAAAGCGCAATAACAACAAGAAAGACAAGTATTCTGAAAAAGATGATGGCTTCCTTGGTTACCGTGATAAAAACGGAGTTTCAGAAAATGACCGATACTATGGTTTTAGAAAAGAAAAATACCGTGAATATCCAATCAAAGAAAAAGAAGATAGGGTTAGAAATTACGGAAGAAAAGGGAAGAAATACCGCCGATAATCATATAGTAAACAATACCTTAAAAAATAATAAATAAGGGAACACCCCTAAAAATTAGTGAGGAGTGACCAAAATGAAAGTACTAATTATCTGGCGGTTACTCACTGTTGGCGGAGTCAATGCCGGATGGAGAAACCGGGCCATTTATTTTAAAAAACATGGCATAGATACTGAATTTCTCTATACAACCGACCATGGTGGACTTCATATTATGGAGGATGTTGCACCTGTATATTTAACAAAGGACAAGAAAGAAATTATAAAAATTATTCAGCAAAACGCCTATGATGCAATTATTGTCGTTGATACGGCAGCTGCTTATAAGTGGATTCAAAAAGCAAACTATCAAGGTCCCGTCATCATTGAAGCCCGTACCCCCGAACTAATCAAACTAACGCCCCACTTAACATCCTTCCAAGGAATCCAGCCATTAACAATCATCGTACCATCACAGTATCAAAAACGGTTAGTATCCATTTTAACTGATTCCATTCCACGGAATGTGATTTACAATGGTGTGGATACATCGTTCTTCCAACCGCTGCCTGCAGAAAAAATAGATATGACTAGTAACCCACTGCTTGAAAACGGTAAAAAAGTGGTCGGCTGGATAGGCAGATTAGATAAACGGAAAAATTGGCCGATGCTGATAGAGATTGCCAAACAAGTAAAAGCTGAACGGGATGATATAGAATTTTGGGTCATTGGCGGAGCGCAAAGTATACAACGCGAAGAATTTGCACAAACATGGAAGGAAGAACACCTTTCCGATATTATCAAATGGTTTCCTGTCATACCCTACCAGCAGATGCCGCATGTCTATGCAAAAATTCGCTCATCAGGCGGATGTACGTTAGCAACAACAAAATCAGAATCCTTTGGAAATACCTTTATTGAATCCATGGCTTGCGGTGTACCGGTTGTTGCATCCCATATGATGCCTGTTACAGAGCTGGTTGTTCAAGGAGAAACAGGTCTTCTCTTTAGAGGGCAAAATGTGCAAGATGCAATTAACCAGCTCTATACAATTCTAGATAATCCCCAACTGCATCAGAAAATGTCAAATACAGCTATCAAGCATACTCAAGAAAAATTTGATATCCAGGTAGTGGCTAATCAGTATATTAATCTATTGAAAAAATTAGTTCCGATTAATCCTAAGGGTAATGACGAGGTGATTGACCAATGATTGAACCCATTGCCTATCAGAAAAAATTAGAAGGTAAATCAAACTCCCATTTAATTTCATTTAGTGATGGAAAGGATTATGTAGTTAAGTATTTTCAACAAGGTTTTGAAAAAACATTACCTAATGAATGGGTTTCCTACTGTCTAGCACGCTATCTTGGTCTGCCAATCCCGTTTGCTCAAATAATAAATATCCCGCAAAGCTTTTCATCTCAAATTCCTGAACTAGCACAGATGCACCATACTCCCTATCAATTTGCACTCACCTATATTCCTGATTGTCTGGATGGCCACCAAGTACTCAATATATCTAATATCTCCAATTCTCATGAACTCGCAAGTATCATCGCCTTTGATTATTGGCTGTATAACAGTGACCGAACACGAAAAAACATCCTATTAAAGAAAGAACAGGAAAATACCTATCGCCTGTGGGCAATCGATCATGCCGAAGTATTTGGCACCTATAATTGGCAGAAGGAAGCGATTGAGCAACTGCCTTCGGGAATTATTAAAAGTGCAACACATCAAATCATGGCCTCTTTTATTGAAGATGAAAATCAATTATTTGAACAATTGGACATTATCCAAACGATTCCTATTTTTTTAATTGAAGAAATTGTTTCTATGATTCCTGACGAATGGATGGTCACAAAAGAGGAGAAAAAAGCAATGGTCAGCTCTTTACTCTTTCGTCGAAAAAAAGTCCTGCCTGACCTCATGAAAAAATTTGTCAATAAAATCTATTGGCCAATTCATGATAATCAACATTCTTAATCATCTAATTAATCAAGCTACTTATTTATTGAGGGTTTTCAATGGTCATTTACCATAAGAAGACCCTCTGCAACATTACTGGCAGTAAAAAAATTATGTTAGGAGTTGAAGCGATGGATCTAAATATTCAACAAATGCTGTTTGAATTCTTTGGAGGTCTTGGTATTTTCCTGTTTGGGATTAAACTAATGGGCGACGGGCTTCAAAACTCTGCAGGAGACAGATTAAAGTATCTCCTCGATAAATTTACAACAAATCCTTTAATGGGCGTATTAGCCGGTATTTTCACCACAGTAATCATCCAAAGCAGTTCAGCTACTACCGTCATTACTGTCGGTCTGGTCAGTGCCGGCTTTATGACACTTCGGCAGGCAATTGGAGTGATTATGGGGGCAAATATCGGGACTACGATTACTGCATTTATTATTGGAATAAATATAGGTGAATATTCTCTCCCTATTCTAGCGGCAGGCGCAGTATTCATCTTCTTCTTTAAAAAGAGAAAGCAATTGACTTATCTAGGACAAGTATTATTTGGATTTGGAGGCCTCTTCTATGGTTTAGAATTAATGAGTAATGGGATGAAGCCGCTTCGAACATTGGAAGCCTTTCATCATCTAACGGTTGATCTTAGTACTAATCCATTTCTTGGTGTCGTCGTTGGAACCCTCTTTACTGTCATCGTTCAAAGCTCAAGTGCAACAATCGGTATTTTACAGAGTATGTATGCTGAATCACTGCTAGATCTCCATGCAGCTCTTCCTGTTTTATTCGGAGATAACATCGGGACTACTATCACAGCCGTTTTGGCTTCCATCGGTACTTCTATCTCTGCCAAAAGAGCAGCTGCCACACATGTCTTGTTTAACGTATTTGGTACAACCCTCTTTTTAATCTTTTTAGCTCCGTTTACGTCACTCATCCATTCTCTGCAATCCATGCTTCATTTAAATCCAGAAATGACGATTGCATTTGCACACGGTATCTTTAATTCTACTAACACCATTATCCTTCTTCCTTTTGTCTCCGTTCTTGCCTTCATCGTTACAAAATTAATCCCGGGCAAAGATACCCTTTGGAGTTTCCAGCCCAAGCACCTTAATCCTATTTTTATTGAACAATCACCAATCATTGCTCTCGGACAAGCAAAAGAAGAAGTTCTTCACATGGGCGAAATGGCTGTTAGCGGTCTTGAAGAAACAAAAAGATTTATTGATACGAAGCAAGCAAAATTTGCAAATAGTATGTATCAGCTAGAAACAGCCATTAATCATCTCGACCAGACCATTACAGAATATTTAATAAAGCTTTCCTCTGCCTCATTATCTGTCAAAAAATCCGAGGAGCATAGCATTTTGCTAGATACCGTTCGAAATATTGAAAGAGTCGGAGACCATTGTGAAAACATGCTTGAATTAATAGAATTTCAAATGGCAAATAAAGTGAATTTAACTGATGCTGCCAAGAAGGATTTAGATGAAATGTACGATATAACTATCTCTATTGTAAAAGAAGCCTTGACTGCCTTAAAAGAGAATAACAAAGATATCGCTAGACAGGTAATAGAAAAAGAAACAATGATTGATGTCATGGAGCAGCAATTCCGAAAGCAGCATATTCTTCGTTTAACAGATGGGACATGTACCCCGAAAGCTGGAGTCGTTTTCATAGACATTATCAATAACTTAGAACGTATTGCAGACCATGCAGTCAATATTGCTGATGCCGTCCTAGGTGAACATCATTAATCCATTAAAGGTGAAATCTATATAACCCTTTAGAACTAACACGAAATACCGAATGATAGGCTACTAACGTGACCGGTACCTGTCTGTCATCATATAAAAGAATAAGGAATTTAGAAATGGGGGCAGCTTATGAAAATCAGAAAAGCAATTATTCCAGCGGCTGGTCTTGGTACGCGCTTTTTACCAGCCACAAAGGCTCAGCCTAAGGAAATGCTGCCGATTGTTGATAAACCTACGATTCAATATATTGTAGAAGAGGCGGTAGCCTCAGGAATAGAAGAAATTGTTATCATCATCGGCAGAGGAAAAAGATCCATCGAGGATCATTTTGATAAATCATATGAGTTAGAAGACGCATTATTAAAGAAAAATCAGCTTTCCCGATTAGAAGAGGTGCAAAAAATTTCAAACCTTGCCAATATTTATTATGTTCGTCAAAAAGAAGCAATGGGCCTAGGCCATGCCATTTTATGTGCGAAGAACTTTATTGGTGATGAGCCATTTGCCGTATTGCTTGGCGATGACATCGTCATGTCTGAAACGCCATGTTTAAAGCAATTGATTAATGTATTTGAATACTGCAACAGTTCATGTATAGCTGTCCAGGAAGTACCCGAAGATCAAGTTCATAAATACGGCATTATTAAACCAAAAGGAGCAAATATTGAACCAAATCTCTTTTATATTGATTCGTTAATTGAAAAACCCCAGAAAGAAGCTGCACCTTCCAGTTATGCCATTATGGGAAGATATGTTTTAAGACCTGAGATCTTTGATATCTTATCAAAGCTGCCGATTGGATATAATAATGAGCTTCAGCTTACAGATGCCATAAATGAACTGAATAAACAACAGGCTGTATTAGCCTATAACTTCGAAGGATCTCGCTATGATGTGGGTGATAAAATCGGTTTTATTAAAGCAACATTGGATTTTGCCCTGCAAAGGGACGACATCAGGAAAGAGGTTCTTTCATATTTAAAAACTATTGCTAGTAAAGAGACTATCATAAAGGAAGAGACTGATTAAAATGAGAATAGCTGTTTTGGGTACTGGCTACGTCGGTCTGTCTACTGGTGTTTGTTTATCAGAAGTTGGTCATCATGTTATTTGTATCGATGTGGACCATCAAAAAATTAATCGGCTCCGTCAAGGAATCTCCCCGATTTATGAACCTGGACTCGAGGATCTGCTTTTAAAAAATACCGCCGCAGGAAAACTGCACTTCACTACCTCACATCAAGAAGGATTAGAAAATGCAGAAATTATTATTATTGCAGTAGGCACTCCACAAAGTAACCATGGAGCCGCAGACCTATCCTATCTTGTGCAAGCCGCAAAAGATGTATCAACCCACCTTAAACCAGATAGCATCGTGGTCATTAAAAGTACGGTTCCGGTCGGTACAAATGACTCTGTTAGAAGCATCATTGCTAATCATACCAAAAAGCCTTTTAAAATGGTTTCCAATCCTGAGTTTTTAAGACAGGGTTCAGCTATAAGGGATACCATGAAGGCTGATCGGATTATCATTGGTTCTGAAGACAATGAAGCTGCTCTAAAAATACAAGAAATGTATCGTCCATTAAACGTTCCCATCCTTATAACAAATGTTAAAAGTGCAGAAATGATTAAATATGCTTCAAACGCATTTTTGGCAACGAAAATCAGCTTCATTAATGAGATAGCGAATCTTTGTGAAGCAGTTGGAGCCAATATTCATGATGTGGCAAATGGGATGGGAAAAGATAAACGAATTGGTGAAGCATTTCTTCAAGCAGGTATTGGATATGGCGGTTCCTGCTTTCCAAAGGATGTGAAAGCATTGCTTCATACTGCCGGCCAGTATGGAGTAGATTTCTCCTTATTAAAAGAAACCATTAGCATTAATGAATCACAACGCCAACTGCTTGTCAAAAAGGCCTTTGAGCGGTTTCAGCAAGTAAAAGGGAAAAAATTTGCCATGCTCGGCCTTTCCTTTAAACCTGAAACCGATGATATGCGAGAAGCCCCTTCAATCATCATTTCTCGCTTATTGCATCAAGCAGGCGCAGAAGTTATCGCTTACGATCCAGTCGCAACCGAAAATGCGAAAAAGGTGATTGGCAATACCATTCAGTATGCTGAATCCGTTGAAGAAGCTATTGAAAATGCTGATGCTCTTCTGCTTGTGACAGAATGGGAAGAATTTAAAAAACTCGATTTGGCAGAGGTCACCAAACAAATGAAGCAGCCAATTATTTTTGACGGTCGGAATAGTTTGGCAGAGGAGAAAATTAGAGCCTGCTCAAAGATTGAATATTACCCAGTTGGGAAGCCTGCCATTGTAATAAAGTAAATGAGAATCTAATCATGTATTGAGAAAAAGCGAATCGTTCAAATGAGAACGGTTCGCTTTTCACATTAGTTCCATCTTGACAAATGGAAATTACTAAATTATAATAATTATAAATTAATAATAAATATAACTATTTGAATTTAATTCATAAACTTGCCAAGAATACAGATAAATAAATGACTCATTTTAGTCAAATTAGACAGCAAACGATATAATAAAGATATTACCTTACCTACACCATGTCTTAATTAGACTAATGGTAAATTAAAGGAGGATTTACATATGCTATTAGATTCTGAAATCAAAACTCAATTATCTCAATACTTGCAGCTTATGGAAGGCGAAGTACATATTAAAGTTAGTGCGGGAACAGATAACGTTTCACGCGATATGACTGCTTTAGCAGAGGAATTAGCAGCGATGTCTTCCAACATAAAGGTTGAGCAAACAACATTAGAAAGAACCCCTAGTTTTAGCGTTAACCGTCCTGGTGAAGATACTGGCATTACATTTGCCGGCATCCCTCTTGGTCATGAATTTACATCCTTGGTATTGGCCTTGCTTCAAGTAAGCGGCAGAGCTCCAAAAGCAGACCAAAAAGTCATCGACCAAATTAAAGCAATCAAAGGTGACTATCATTTTGAAACTTATGCTAGCTTAAGCTGCCATAACTGTCCTGATGTTGTTCAAGCCCTTAATGTTATGAGTCTTCTCAATCCTGGCATTACACATACAATGATTGATGGTGCTGTGTATCGTGAAGAAGTCGAAGCAAAGGATATTATGGCTGTACCAACGGTTCATTTAAATGGAGAATTCTTTAACAGCGGACGTATGTCATTGGAAGAAATTCTTGTGAAGCTTGGCAGCGGACCTGATGCTTCGGAATTTGCGGATAAGGAACCGTATGATGTTCTTATTGTTGGAGGCGGTCCGGCAGGTGCGAGCGCAGCGATTTATTCGGCACGAAAAGGCATTCGTACAGGGATTGTCGCAGATCGTTTCGGTGGGCAAGTATTAGATACAGTCGGAATCGAAAACTTAATTACTGTGAATTATACTGAAGGTCCTAAGCTCGCAGCCACTTTAGAAGAACATGTTAAGCAGTATAACGTGGATATTATGAATTTGCAGCGTGCCAAAGGATTGGAAAAGAAAGAATTCATTGAAATTGAACTTGAAAACGGCGCTGTTCTAAAAAGTAAAACGGTTATCCTTTCAACAGGTGCCCGCTGGCGCAATGCCGATGTACCTGGAGAAGCAGAGTATAGAAATAAAGGCATTGCTTACTGCGCCCATTGTGATGGCCCATTATTTGCAGGAAAACATGTGGCTGTTATTGGCGGAGGGAATTCAGGAGTTGAAGCAGCCATTGATCTAGCTGGTATCGTCAAGCATGTTACCCTTTTGGCAAGATCAGAAGTAAAAGCAGATCCTGTATTGCAAAATCGTATGCGCAGCCTGCCTAATGTAACGGTCATTGAACAAGCTCAAATCAAGGAAATTACTGGTACAGACAAAGTAAATGGTATTACCTATATCGATCGTGTAACTAGCGAAGAACACCATATCGAACTGCAAGGGGTATTTGTTCAAATCGGTACAGTTCCAAATACTGAATGGCTTCGCGGTTCTGTTGAACTTAATCGCGGCGGCGAAGTGATTATTGATAAATCTGGATCGACAAATATTCCTGGTGTATTTGCAGCGGGCGATTGTACAGACAGCAAATTCAAACAAATTATCATTTCAATGGGATCAGGCGCAACAGCTGCATTAGGTGCATTTGAATATTTGATTCGAAATTAATGTCATAAGCCACACATCCTCTATACGGACGTGTGGCTTTTTTGTTTCGATTTTGCTGTTCTTTTCTGACGTACAATTGCAATTAATAATAAGAATAATGGAAGAATCGTCTGTACCAAGGGGCCATAAAACGGAAGAACTACTGTAATATAGGAAGTATATTCAGCCGTACTAGGTATTGACCAAAACGCCAGTTCTACAATGATAATAGCAAGCGGCCATATAACAACTCGATAATCGGAAAGATTTAACCATTGTGCAGTTCCTAATACAGTCGCATAATAAAAGACAGAGATTTTAATAAAAGCTCCTACAATCCAAACGGCCATCGCCATTGATTCTAGATTTTCAAAAAAATCTGCAAGACTGATATATCGAGAGGCATTCATTAATGGAAAATTCTTAGAAGAGATTGTTGGACCCAATACAAAAAGAACGACCAAATTAACTACAACCAACGTCACCATTACCGCTAAAACAGATAACATCCCATATTTTTTTGCTTTCTTTACATCTGTTAAAAAGGGCAAAAGAAAAATAATTAGGAAAAACTCTGAATACCATCCCCCAGGTATCATTGAGCCTTGAATGGGAGGCATGATTCCCTCACTTAATATTGGAAATATATTTTTCACATCAAATTCAGGGCTTAATAAAATGATAAGAATAAAGATTGGTATGACAAACAAAGGCATAAATAACTGAGCAAGTCTCCCAATTACTTCAATTCCTCCTTGCACGGCAAATGCACAAAGCAGTACCATCGATGACATAACAACACTAATCGGAGTATTAATTAAAAAAGAACTGACAATGAATTCACTATACCCTCTAATGATATGTCCAGTAGCCATCAGGTAAAAGCTAATGATTATGACATTAATTATTTTTCCGGCGAACCGACCTACAATATGCTCACTAAATTGAATCACTGTTTGTTTCGGATACAGTTTATGTAATTCATAGGCAATATAAACGGTTATAAATCCGATAACGGACGCAAAAATGGGTGAAATCCACAAATCATTCTTTGCATATTTTGCCACAACACTTGGCACAGAAATAATACTTGTTGCAATAATGGCAGGATATAACATGATTGCCATCTGCAAGGATGAGATTCTTCCTTTCTCCATCATTTTTTCCTTTCTGTATGCGAAATAAAAGTATGAGAATCATTTTTTACAATTCCATAATTGATGCAATGGGTTTGAAAAGTACTTTCAACCATGTTACTGGTCCTGCTATATGCGGGAGATCGAACAGTGATAATCCCCAACTAATTAAAAGCAGAATGAAAAAAACTGATTTTTCTTTTTTTGAGTACTTTTTTATTCTTGGCCATTGCATAAAAATGAGTATTGTAATAATAAGTGTCGTTCCGAAAAATGCTCCCCATCTCACTTTCCTCTCACCTCTTCTTTCGACAATGCTCCTGGCTCGTTGATATAGCCATCCCTGCGAATATGGGCCTTAACGTTAATCGTTACATCCATTTCTGAAAACCGCTCACTCCAATGGTTTTCAATTTTTTTCCATTCCTTAGGGTATTTCCGATAGAATTCTTTAGAAAAACCAACAATATCCACATGCAGCTCATGCTGTAATTCCTCAAGCGCATCTTCAATACGAGTTTTTATACTATTCTCATAGGCATGTTCTACCTTTTTCAATAGCTTCGGATCATGAAAATTAATATTCGTTTCATTCTGTACAATCGTTCCTTCTGTATCTACATCTACTATCATTTTCAATTTTTCACCTTTAATTTGAGGAGTTAAACGAACTCGCGCTGCTACCGGATTCAAAGACACAAGCCCTTCCTCTTCTTCAATCTCGACATTTACCGTATATCCTTTAATTTCATTTCTTAACCATAAAACACCTCTTGTTTCCGCTTCTGATATCGTTCCGACCATTTGATCCTTATCAAAGACTGCTGTTCCTTCAATATGAACATACTTAATTGGTTTCCCTTCACTTGGCAATGCCGAAACTTTTACATGTGGAATTGCAACAGCTTGAGTTACACCTGTTAACATATCATCCACATCCTGGATTGTGGTCTGCATCCCAATCCGATAATTTGTTATTTCCCGTAAAACTTCTGCTGAGTACCTTTCTAAATTGGGCACATTTTCAAGAATAGCCTTTGACTTCCCCTCACTAATATAGATATAGGCTCTTCCTCTTGGCTCTGGGTGACGGAGCAAAAAATCCATTTGATCTTGAATTCCCTGTTTTGCCAATGCTTCTTCAATAATAAACACTTTGCATTGTCCCCAAAAAACCTCTCGAGGAAGAATCCCTTGAAGCCTTGATAGTGCATCTGCAATGTTTTTTCCAGTATGTGATGCTGTTACCGTCATTTTCCCTCCCCCGCTTCCACCAGTTTGTCCACCTCCGCTGCCTAGTGTTTTTGGTATAAATATTTGGAGAGAGAGCTCGATTTGATTATTATCACTTTTATCAATTCCAGCTCCTGTGACAATCGCTAAATCATTGACTTCCACTCGATCCCAGCATCCACTTAAGACAAGGATTGATAGACAAGTAAAAAACAATAGAAGGATTCTTTTCATGAGGTATAAGTTCATTCCCTTTCTCCAACCTATTTGTTTACCTTCCATTACTTATCCCCCGTTTCACCGCCCTTTTTCGGACTTGATGCCTGTCCCGGGACCTGGCGGTATAAATTAGAATCTCCTGTAAGGCGTGGACGCGTATCCATCATCCACAACGGAGATTTCCATAGGACATCTTTCAATTCACGAGCCTTTAACGGTGCCAACGGGGATAAATAGGGCACACCAAAGGAACGTAAAGTGCATAAATGAATGGCTATGGAAATAACCCCCATCACAATGCCAAGTAAGCCTAAAGTGGAGGCAAGCAGCATGATTGGAAAACGCAGCATCCGAATGGCAATTCCGGCAATATATCGAGGAATCATAAAGGATGAAATTCCTGTAATAGCTACAATAATGACCATGGGTGCTGAAACCAATCCCGCTTGAACAGCAGCTTGACCAATCACGAGGGCTCCAACAATGCTCACGGCTGAACCAATTTGTTTCGGTAATCGAACACCAGCCTCCCGCAATGCTTCAAACGCAATCTCCATAAGCAGTGCTTCTACAATGGCCGGAAAAGGGACTGCTTCTCGGGAAGCCGCTATACTTAAAAGCAACTGGGGAGGGACCATCTCTTGATGGAATGTCAAAACTGCCACGTATAAGGAAGGGAATAAAAGAGAGATTCCCAAAAATAAATAGCGTAGCCAACGAATAAAAGTTCCAATTATAAACCGTTGATAATAGTCCTCATGTGATTGAAGTAAAGAAAAAAACGAAATAGGAGCAATTAAGGAAAAAGGAGTTCCTTCTATTAGAATGACTACCCGCCCCTCCAAAAGATTAGAGCAGGCAATATCCGGCCGTTCTGTCGTCATAATTTGCGGGAAAGGTGAATAAGGGTTATCCTCAATCATTTCTTCGATATACCCGCTTTCCAATATTCCATCGATTTTAATTCGTTTCAGACGATTTGTAATCTCCTCTATCAACGTTTTATCTGCTATTCCTTCAATATATGCAAGGACGACATTTGTTCTCGAATAATTGCCAATTGTCATGGATTCCATTTTAAGAGCAGGACTTTTAATAATACGCCGCAATAGAGAAGTACCTATCGCAATCGATTCCGTAAACCCTTCTCTTGAACCTCTAATTCCCCCCTCTGCGACGGGTTCTTCAATCGATCGCTGCTCCCGTTTAGCCAAACCTAAGGAATAAGCGTTAACTTCACCTTCACACAAAAGTAGAGGATTACCATTTGAAATCGACTCAATACAATCTGCCACTGTATTTACTTTTTTTATCTTTGATACAGGCATGTTATGTTCAAGATATGTACTCAAGGATTCTGAATCAGTGGATTCCCTCATAAGGGGAATGAGCACAAAGTTCTCGATTCCCTCTACATCTGAAAGTCCTTCAATATAAATAAGCATAGCTTTTTTTTGTCCAAAAATGGAAAACGAACGAAAGACGACATCTGAACAATTTTGATAGATTGAACGAAAGGTTTCCATATCTTGATCTAAATTGCCAGAAAGAACCTCCTTTGGCTTCAAATTTTCTTGATTGTTTGATACCATCGGCTTCTTTTCTTTCTTTTTCTTTAGCAATTTATCAATATTACGAATCAAGTAGAATCCCCCCTTCATGCAGATTCCGAACTCCTTTTTTCTAGGGTTCTTCATTTAGGTTATTTTATACAGAAAGTCCCAATCCTAACATTTATTGTTCATTCTGAAGAGGATAACCATTTTAAATGCGCTATTTTTAGCAATAATTCGTTGCATCCTTTTGACTCTCTCACATTTTCCTGACATTCCAAAACACTGTATCCAATCCTTTTGAGAAATGATAGATTGGCTGCCCCTCTGTTCGATCCATCTTAAAAGGAGTAAAAAGAGTATTCTTGCTTATTTCTGCCTCAGCCTTTTGCAATGGCCAAGGGCGATGATGAATTTCGCCACAATAGATGTTGCTGCCATTATTCGTACTAAAAAGGCAATATCGTTCAGTCAACCAATGATCCAGCGTTCCTTCTTTTGGTACATACACCTCTGACGCGGGCGCATATTTTACCCCAAATAAAATAGGTGGATGAATAGTTCCTTTACGGACACTTTGACAAGTAAAGAATTGTCCTTCTTTTTGAAACGAAATGGAGGCTTTTTTGTAAGGCAAACGATACCATCTTCTTGCAATGGTATAGGAGGCCCAATCTCCCACATCAAGCGATAGAAAAAAAACACCAGGTTTACCTTGATACCGAACGTACGTCCTTAGGTTAACTTCTGAAAATACAGGAGTTAAAGACAAAGATGATAATCCTCGAAGGTGTATCCCCTCTATCACGAATACAATCACTCCCAAATAAGCACAACCCTGATAGGTATCAATTTCTAAGGCAGAAGGAATGTGGCTCCTTAACACTTCTGGCGGAATGGGCCAATGAGAAAATAATAGGTTTCTCCATCGTTGACGCATAATCCAATTCTTTGAAAGCAATGGCCAAGGACGGTGACCAATATCGCTCATGATTGTCATACATCTAATCCTTCTTTCCTAAAAGTACTTCCTCATTTAGAAAGTAAAAACCATGCTACATTATGTTTTCATGGTAAATCTTTCATTAAATAACATAATTCCCTCTTTTTTAGAAATAATGAAGAGTATGAATAACTAATAAATATGGATAGTGGAGAAGAGGATATGTTAAACGTTTTATACTATGTAGCTTTTACTATGATTTCCATATTATTTGTCCTTTTTATTTTCGTGCTTGCAGCTTGGCGTTGGTGGATGAAAAAAATGGTGAGAAGTATAGGAAAAATCATTTTAACCGACAGCTATCAGGAAAATATTATGGAATTGATGCCAGGACTTCGACATATGGGCATTCAAAATATGCTGGAAAATAGCTTGCGAGCTGAAACCGGTGATGTTCTTCATCGTCCGCTTGGCTCTTCCAAAAAATGGCCGCATTTAGATCCAATTACCTTTATTCCGGCACAGACGACACCATTTCCAATTGATGGAGACGAAGAAGTAGATGTGACAGTCACAATCGGGCCAAAGGCAAAAAAACCAATGGAAATTCAAATTCCACTTATGATCAGCGGTATGGCTTATGGGATTGCACTCAGTGAACAAGTGAGGTTATCTTTGGCGGAAGCAGCAAAAAATGTAGGAACGGCTATTAATTCTGGCGAGGGGGGAGTAATGCCTGAAGAATTAAACACAGCAGGAAAATATATTTTGCAATTTTCTAAAACAGAATGGTCAAAGGAAGAAGAGAAAATCAAGCGTGCTGACATGATTGAAATTAAGTTTGGACAAGGTGCATTATTTGGAGTGGGAGGCAGGATTTCACCCGAAAATTTAACAGGTCGTGCTCGTGAAGTGATGGGACTTAAAGAAAATGAAGAAGCAGTGATTTTTGATAATTTCTTTGAAAATCAAACATTACAGGATTTAAAGGAATTGGTTGAAAATCTTCGAAACCTGACAGGTGGTGTTCCTATAGGAGTCAAAATGGGGACAGGTGGAAAAATTGAAGAAGATCTTGACCATCTAATTGATTTAGGTGTTGATTTTATTGCAATCGACGGCGGCCAGGCGGCAACCCTCGGTGCCCCCCCTATTTTAACTGATGATATGGGAATACCGACATTACATGCCGTTGTCCGAGCTGTTGAGCATTTAGAAAAAAGAAAAATGAAAGGACAAATAAGTTTAATTGTTTCAGGTGGACTTTTTGTACCTGGGCATTTTTTAAAAGTACTTGCACTCGGTGCTGATGCTGTTTATCTAGGTTCTGCCATATTATTTGCTGTCTCGCACACGCAATCATTGAATGCCCTGCCATTTGAACCACCCACACAGGCCGTTTGGAATCAGGGAAAATACAAGGACCAATTTAACATCGAAGACGGTGTAAAATCAGCGGAGAAATTCTTAACAGCGAGTGTAGAGGAAATAAAAATGGCATTAAGAGCGATGGGAAAACGTTCTTTAAAGGAATTGTCAAAAAAAGACTTAGTTTCGTACGATGAACTGACCGCTAAAATGATTGGCATTCCTTATACCTTTGAAGCCTGGGAAGACAAACAAACTGAACACTAAATGGAAGTCGTTTGTTTAATACTTTGTCATGTTAAACGAAATTTATATACTAGTGGAGCAGTGAATATGCCGAACATTTTATTCTATTTACTATTTGCAATGATATCCATCTTATTTGTCTTATCTTCATTCTTACTTCTAGGTTCGCGTTGGATTATCAAACAGATGGTAAAGAAAACGGGAAAAATTATTTTAACAGACAGTTATCAAGAAAATATTATGGAGTTGATGCCAGGACTACGGCATATGGGCATTCAAAATATGCTTGAAAATAGCTTGCGTGCCGAAACGGGCACTGTCCTTCATCGTCCGCTTACTGGTTCTTCAAAAAAGTGGCCCCATTTAGAATCGGTTACCTTTATTCCTGCACAAGTGACACCCTTTCCGGTAAATGGCGATGAGGAAGTAGATGTTTCCATTACTATTGGACCAAAGGCAAAAAAACCGATGAAACTCTCTATTCCACTAATCATCAGCGGGATGGGCTATGGAACCGGGATTAGTGAACAGGCAAGGCTTTCTTTAACAACAGCAGCAAAAAATATCGATACGGCCATAAATTCTGGTGAAGGCGGTGTTTTACCTGAGGAGTTAGATACTGCAGGAAAATATATTTTACAATTTTCCAAAGCAGCATGGGCAAAGGAAGATGATACCATTAAGCGTGCTGATATGATTGAAATCAAATTAGGACAAGGGGCTATCGTTGGCATGGGCAGAACGATTGCACCCGAAGATTTGACAGGGCGTGCTCGCGAGGTGATGGGACTTGAGGAAAATGAAGAGGCCGTCATTGATGAGAACTTTTTTGAAAACCAAACATTACAAGATTTAAAAGAACTAGTGGAGGAACTTCGGAGTATGTCAGGCGGTGTTCCCATTGGAGTAAAAATAGGCATGGGTGGAAAGATTGAGGAAGATATCGACCATTTGATTGAAATGGGCGTGGATTATATTGCGATTGACGGTGGACAAGCAGCCATGAAAGAAGCACCGCCCATTTTATGCGATGACTTTGGAATCCCAACCTTGCACGGGGTTGTTCGAGCTGTTAATCATTTAGAAAAAAGGAATATGAAAGGGCAAATTAGCTTAATCGTGTCAGGCGGTCTTTTAGTACCCGGACATTTCTTAAAAGTACTTGCACTCGGGGCTGATGCAGTATATGTAGGCTCAGCTATGTTATTTACACTTGCACATACTCAATCCTTAAATGCCCTTCCATTTGAACCACCCACACAAGCTGTTTGGTATAACGGGAAATTCAAAGACCAATTTAAAATAGAGGACGGCATAAAATCAGCGGAGAAATTCCTCACATCAAGTGTTGAAGAAATGAAGATGGCGTTAAGAGCCATGGGTAAACATTCTTTAAAAGAATTAACAAAAAATGATTTAGTATCGTACGATGAGATTACGGCTAAAATGATTGGAATTCCATATACCTTTCACACGCATCAGTAAAACATGACCTCCATATTTTCTCTAATTAAAAACACTCACAAAACATTTGTGAGTGTTTACCTTATCTACATTCATTTTATTTCGCATTCACGTCTGGCTGGTGAATGCCAAAAATATTTCCTTCTGTATCCATGTAATATCCCTGCCAAGCCATCCCAGGTAATGCATGTTTTGGCAACGCGATCCTCCCGCCATTACTGAGAATTTTAGCTTCAATTGAATCGTAATCTTCTATTCCCATTGTACAGGCGTAACCACTCAATGGCTGATTCTGTGCTGGAGGAGGGCCTTGCCTTTGCATTAAAGCTCCGTTGATACCAAGCTCATTTTCACCACCCGTGACAGCTCCAAAATACGGTATTCCTGCATACTCACTCCAGTCTTCAAACTTCCAGCCAAATACTTCTCCATAGAATTTCTTCGCTCGTTCCATATCATCTACATGAACTTCAAAATGAATTGGTCTTCCCATAAGTTCCTCCAGAGTTTTTAATTTAAGCTATAACTCTCTATAGCAAGACAGCTTCTTGTAAGATATCCTACATCAGTATGGAAACAAATATTGAATTATATTCAATTCTAAACTTTTTTTTATGCCCAGATTCGAATAAATAGAGAGTAATCTATTCTCTCAATTCAATTCTCTAGATAGCTTTTTAATGCATCTAAATCCTTCGCGCAGACTTTACTAAAAGTTCCTACCATCAGCTTCCCGAAAAGCTTTGTTAAACCAGTAAGACCATTTATCTCCCCATTTAAAGTAACCTCTGTTTCTTCTCCTGACGATACAAGTGTATATGTATACACAAATTCTCCTTTGCCTGTGGTACCTTTCGTTCCATCACAGCACAAAACAACTTTATCCGTTCCGTTCAGTTCAACTACTTCAAAATGCTCAGTAGCTTCCTTACCAAACATCTTTCTCGTTTCGAGCCATTTGCTCCCTATCTGCACCGGCCCATCGTCCAACCGCTCTATTCGCACAAAGCCTTGCATCCAATTTCTAGCAGCATCAAGATCAAATAAACTCCTATACACATGTTGTTGGGATGCCTTGATGGTTCTTTTTACTTCAAAATTGACACTCAAGTAATCCCTTCCTTCCCATCATAAAAACTAGTTCTACTTCTTCTTTAACCGATACAAATCAACCGTTTTATAGCCTTGTGATAGTATATCAACCATTTGCTCCTGACGTTTTTCACGTGTTTTTTGTTGTTTGGCAGAAAAAATATAACGAGCCCAATCTCTTTGATAACCAGGTGTCAATGCCTGATAGAATGCAAGTTCATTCGGATAGTCAGTTAATAGTTTTTCAATATCTCCTACATTATCTTCATAATCTGCAACACACTGACTTGCAGCTGATGATTTTTTCAACTTCTTCTGCTCACGCTTGAGACCAACAACAGTAAAAATATCATCCATGCTCACCATACGGGAAAACTTCAAATCACTATCCTGCACGTACCCATCGTCTCCAACCTTCAATGCTGGAAAAATCTCATCCCTATGAACAAAAGTAGAATATCTCTTATTCCCTTTCTTCGGGTAAGCAAAAAACAAATACCCTTTATCAAGCAAGTACTTCTCATTAATAATACGTTGAGTATACTGGACGATGTCATCAATATTTTCAACAAAAATGAATAGAGCATCATGTTCTCCAGTTAATGCTGTTTGGCAATCAGCAAATACCTCATAATCACTCGGTTGATTTAATACCGCCATGTTTTTGTATTTTGTTAGATTTAATTTATTGATTATGGTCATGGCTTACTCCTTAATAAATAATTAAAATTAATAGTTCCTTTTAAGGTTATACCCGTAATCTTCTTCCCTTCGAACCCTTTTTGGCTTCACAGTTGTTCCACACTTCTCAACATTTTCTCACGTTACTCGTTAGTTTCGAGAAAAATGTGCCAATTTCCTGCATCCCCCACTTATAGAAGTAGAAATCTTCCGCTAATGAAATGAAAACAACCTTCCCCTTAAATCTTAGCGGAAGGTTGTTTTTTGTTAGGATAAATAACCCACTTACATATTCCGACGGTATTGTCCCCCAACTTCATATAAAGCGGATGTGATTTGTCCCAAGGATGCTACTTTTACGCATTCCATCAATTCTTCAAAGATATTCCCATTTTGCAGTGCTGCTTCCTTTAACCGTTTTAATGCTTGCGGGCACTCACCTTTGTTACGTGACCAGAATTCGCGAAGATTTCGAATTTGCGTTTCCTTTTCATCCGTTGTCGAACGCGCTAATTCAATCTCATAAGCATTTTCATCCTGATTTGGATTGATAAAGGTATTTACACCGATAATTGGCAATTCCCCCGAATGCTTCTTATGTTCATAATATAGCGATTCATCTTGAATTTTCCCACGCTGGTACTGTGTTTCCATTGCACCAAGTACACCGCCGCGATCATTGATACGTTTAAATTCATCTAATACTGCTTCTTCTACAAGGTCTGTTAATTCATCTATGATAAAAGCACCCTGCAGCGGATTCTCATTTTTGACAATCCCCAGTTCTTTATTGATAATCATTTGAATGGCCATTGCCCGACGTACTGAATTTTCTGTTGGTGTCGTAATTGCCTCATCATACGCATTTGTATGAAGTGAGTTACAGTTATCATAAATCGCAATTAATGCCTGCAAAGTCGTACGGATATCATTAAAATCCATTTCTTGAGCATGAAGGGAACGGCCAGATGTCTGGATATGATATTTCAGTTTTTGGCTTCGTTCGTTCCCACCATATTTATGTTTAATAACCGTTGACCAAATTCTTCTGGCTACTCGCCCCATAACCGTATATTCCGGATCTAATCCATTGCTGAAAAAGAAGGATAGATTGGGTGCAAAATCATCAATATGCATCCCACGGCTTAAATAATATTCAACAAAGGTAAATCCATTGGCCAATGTAAACGCTAATTGAGAGATGGGATTCGCTCCGGCTTCAGCAATATGATAGCCGCTAATACTAACAGAATAGTAGTTTCGGACCTTGTGATTAATAAAATACTGCTGGATATCACCCATTAATTTCAAGGCAAACTCGGTTGAAAAGATGCAGGTATTCTGCCCCTGATCCTCTTTTAGGATGTCTGCTTGAACCGTGCCGCGAACGGTTTGTAATGTCCATTCCTTGATTTCCTGATATTCCTTTTCATTTGGCTGACGACCATGATTTTCTGAAAATTTCTCAACCTGTTGATGGATAGCAGTATTCATGAACATGGCCAAAATAATTGGTGCTGGGCCGTTAATCGTCATCGATACACTTGTGGATGGATGACAAAGGTCGAACCCTTTATAGAGCTTTTTCATATCATCCAACGTACAGACATTGACGCCGCTGTTGCCTACCTTTCCATAAATATCCGGGCGATGATTAGGATCTTGACCATATAAGGTCACACTGTCAAAGGCAGTTGATAGGCGTTTGGCTTCATCATTTCGACTAAGAAAATGGAACCGCTTATTGGTACGTTCCGGTGTCCCTTCTCCGGCAAATTGACGCTTTGGATCTTCATTCGTCCGTTTAAATGGAAACACGCCTGCCGTATATGGAAAATAACCAGGAAGATTTTCTTTTAAACGCCAACGGAGAATTTCCCCTGGATCCTCAAACTTTGGCAGGCTTACCTTAGGAATTTTATTTCCCGACAAGGATTCACTATACATTTCTGTAATGATTTCCCTATCACGTATCTTTGTCACAAGTTGATTTTGCTTGTAGGATTCCTGAATATGCGGCCATTCCTCCACCAGCTTTTTACATTCAGGGTCTATTTTTTGATTATAATAAGTAATCATTTCGTCTAGTTTTGCAGTAAAAACCTGGGCCTCTTCCTTTGACATAACGGTTCCATTGTCCTGTCCAATCAAGTCCCTTGTTCCTTGCAGCTGGTAACATTTGCGGACTATGTTCACCTGCTCCTCGGAGAACTTACGATACTGATAAACGGTTTGAACAATTTCTCCTAAATAACCCGTACGCTCTGGCGGTATAATTAAATTTTGCTTCGTTACTTTTTTGATTTCGCTATCATATGTTGTCGGCCAGCTCGTGTTCGTCTTCTTCTCAACCGCTTTCATTACATTAGCAAAAAGAACATTCGTACCCTGATCATTGAACTGACTTGCAATCGTTCCAAAGACAGGTGTTTCTTCATCCGGCAGATTAAACAGATTACGACTACGCTTATACTGTTTTCTAACATCACGTAAGGCATCTTCAGAGCCGCGGCGTTCAAATTTATTAATCACAATGAAATCAGCGAAATCAATCATATCGATTTTCTCAAGCTGAGTGGATGCGCCAAATTCACTTGTCATTACATACATAGACAAATCACAAATATCCACAATCTCTGAGTCCCCTTGACCAATTCCGCTAGTTTCCACAATAACAAAATCATAACCTGCAGCTTTAACGACTTGAATCGCTTCTTTCGTCGCCACACTTAACTCAGACTTGGAACCTCTCGTAGCCAAACTGCGCATATAGACCCGAGGGTTGTTAATTGAATTCATTCGAATACGGTCGCCCAGTAACGCTCCCCCTGTTTTCATTTTAGAAGGATCAATAGATATAATGGCAATAGATCGGTCCGAAAATTGTTCTAAATAGCGGCGCACCAGCTCATCTGTCAGTGAACTCTTCCCTGCTCCCCCTGTCCCGGTAATTCCCAAAACCGGAACGGTTGGAACTTCTACCATTAATTGTTCTAAAGCAGCAGAAACCATTTTCTCCGATTCTGTGTTATCTTTATTGATTTCTGCCATCGTAATGAGTTTGGCAATGGCACCCCAGTTTTTCTTGTGCAGGCCGGCGATTTCCTGTTCAAGCTGTTTAGGAGTAGGATAATCACTTTCACGAATCATATAATTAATCATCCCTTGTAAGCCAAGGTCACGGCCATCATCTGGTGAAAAGATTTTGCTGATTCCGTAATCGTGCAACTCCTTTATTTCGGCAGGTACAATTACTCCACCGCCGCCGGCAAAAATCTTGATATGACCAGCCCCATTTTCTTGAAGCAGGTCATACATATATTTCAAATATTCGACATGACCGCCCTGATAGGAGCTAATGGCAATCCCTTGAACATCTTCCTGAATCGCAGCGTTCACTACTTCGTTAACCGATCGGTTATGTCCTAAATGAATGACCTCTACACCAGAGGCTTGAAGAATTCGACGCATGATGTTAATGGAAGCATCATGTCCATCAAACAAAGCGGCAGCTGTAACAAAGCGAACATTATGTTTTGGACGTACAATTTCAGTTTCCACTTTAAATCTCCTTTCTCTTCTTAATAAGTAATAAACTCTAAGGTTAAACCTTAACCACTTCTATAAGTTAATGACGACCATTTTCATATTCGTCATTTGTTCAATTGCATATCGCGGACCTTCTTTCCCAATTCCACTATCCTTGATTCCTCCGTATGGCATTAAATCTGCTCTGAACGTTGAAGCATCATTAATCACCACTCCACCTGTATCAAGACGTTTTACCGCATACATCGCTGTATTAATATTTGTTGTAAAGATAGCGGACTGAAGTCCATAGGAAGTATCATTGGATGCCTTAATCGCTTGATCTAAATCTTCATAGGTTAAAATCGTTAAGACAGGACCAAATATTTCCTGACAAACAACCTTCATTTCAGGTGTCACATGATCAATAATGGTTGGGGTAATAAATGCTCCTTGTTTCTCCCCTCCATACACAATATTTGCCCCTTGGGATTCCGCTTCATCAATCCAGTTCTTGACACGTTCTGCTTCTTTTTCATTAATAAGCGGACCAATATCCGTCGTATCATTTAGTGGATCGCCTAGTTTTAATTTAGAAGTATATTGGATTAACTTTTCAGTAAAGGCTTTCTTCACATCCTTGTGTACGTAAATGCGTTGAACAGATACACAGGTTTGACCTGCATTGACAAAGCCTCGTAATGTACACATTTTTGCTGCTAAGTTCAAGTCTGCATCATGATGGACGATATTAGGGGAATTATTTCCTAATTCAAGTGAAACTCCTCTAATTCCACTTTTTTCTTTAATTGTTCTTCCCACGGCCGTACTTCCCGTGAATGTATATTTCGCAATTCTCTCGTCTTCAAGCAACCAGTTTCCTACCTTAGCTCCTGATCCACAAATTAAATTCACATAACCTGTCGGCAGTCCTGCATCTGTTAACGCTTCCAAAAGAAGATATGCAGATAATGGGGTTTCCGAGGCTGGTTTCCAAACAACCGTATTTCCTGAAGCAATCGCTGGACCCACTTTATGACAGGATAGGCTCAACGGCAGGTTGAAAGGGGTAATGGCACAAATAACGCCAATTGGGCAGCGAATGTAATAACCAAATTTATTCTCATTATTCGGGCTAGAGGAAATGGGAATGACTTCGCCATCAATTCGTTTGGCTTCTTCCGAAGACAGGATCATGACCTGAATCGAACGATCGACTTCCACACGAGCTTCATTAATGGTTTTTCCGACTTCTAACGCAATTGTCCTGGCGAATTCTTCTCTTCTCTCTTTCATTATATTCGCCGTCTTATTTAAAATTTCATAACGTTGATATGGAGTAAGTTGATCCTGATCATACGCCTCCTGTGCTGCACTGATCGCTTGCTCAACATGATGACGTTCGGCCATCGAAATATTGGCTAGGACCTCACCGGAGTATTTATTATAAACAGGGAAATCGAAATCAGTAAAAACCTCTTGACCATTAATCACTAGTCCTTTATTTGTCATTGGTTCATCCTCCTCTATTCATGTTTCATTCTCAACACTAGCAAACTCTATCGCTTATTCATTTTTTCCTATGTTTGACGTAATAAGAAAACCAGACAGAGTGCCCGGTTTTCCCATTAAGAAAGATCAATTATTTATCAAAAGAACAGGCCGGAATTATGATAGATTCATGGAATCCTATTGTTCAATCAAAATTAGATTTTACCCTCAGGTCGTTTCATTTCATTTGGCCAGTAATCCGTAAATCCTAATAATTCAGCCATTAAGCCGATTGGCAGGTCTTCATTCATACGGCGTTTCATTTCTAAATTTATTATCTCGCGAGTCAAACGTACGGTTAATGGCGGCTGCTCTAAAATTTTGCGGGCTACTTCCCAAGCACGCGGAAGCAGATCCTTCTTTGGCATTAATTCATGGACCACTCCAAGTTCATGGAGTCTTTGGGCCGATAACTTCTGTCCTGTTAACAGAAAATATTTTGCCTGATTGAAACCAAGCAGCATCGGCCAAATCACATGGACACCATCACCCGGCACCAATCCATTCGGGAAATGCGGAGCATCCTGGAATACAGCATCATGTGAAGAAAGCACGATATCAGCAAGCAAACCGATTTCTGCATGGATAGTTGCTGGTCCATTAATGGCAGAAATAATCGGCTGTGGAATATTTAAGTAATTATTCATTAACCTTTTTGCGTAAGTATAAATATGAGAACCCGCCACCTGTGGAGAAATTGGACCTTTTCCGAATTCTTCATTGTCAATAAATGTTTCTCCCGTTCCTGTTAAAATAATGACCTTATTCTCAGGATCGTTACCGATATCCCCTAACATAAAACCAATTTCTTCATCTGTTACAAAGTCCCAAATTAAATCCTCACCTTTTGTATGCATCGTAACCTGTAAAATCCCATCTTCTCTTTCAAATTTACAAGTTTGATATTTTTGTGAATATTCCTCCAGTGTTAAACCTTTCATCATTCATTCCCCTTTCTCATTCCATCTATTGTTTTTTTAATGGCTTTGTTAAAGTACTGTGTTGATAAGCCAGATTTTTGACTCATTCGTGTGAAATGAACATTTCACACGCCTTTAAAATAAAAAGAGATTCCATATAAATAGGGTATACTTCAAGGACATTGCTTTTTGAATTAATAGCGTCCTTCTTTAACCATGTTAAATAACTCTACTCCAGCGGGGCCGTTGTAAAGAAACTCGAGCATACAACCCATTTCATTCGTCATATCAATATATCCAAATTGAACGGCATCCTCAAATTTCCCTTCAAAGCAAAATTCATATCCTGCCTTCTTAATGTCAGTAACGGTCTGATCCCAATCCTCTACCTCTACAGCAAAGTGATGAAAAGTCATTGGCCTTTCTGGATCAGTTAAATAACTTTCGTATGGATTTCCTCCTGAATGGGGCTGAACAATTTCCAATTGGAGATTACCTAGATGAACCATAGCAAACTCCAAGTTATTCTCGGTATGTTTTCCCATATATTTATTATTCGGGTAATAGGCAGTCGTTCTAAAAACCTTCGTCACTCCATATGTTTCTTGTAAATATTCAATTGCTTTGTCCATGTTACTCGTTACATATCCTATCTGGACTAAGTTTTTCCCCATATAATTTGCTAGTGTACCAGGCAGAACAAAAGGCGCAATTTTTAGCATTATTACCTTCCCCTCTTAATAAAATTAATTTCACTTCAAAAGATAGATTTTAAATAGCTGTACACTTAATAATCAAGCAACTTATATGCCATTTATAAGAAAATTCAGTCAAGTTGAGCGATTATGGGTTATATATTTGTTTTTCTATTTTTAAGTCTTTAGATTTAAAGATTTCAGACAAAAAGTAATAGAAAACAAAAGGTAATGTCTCTGAAAATAACCTTGTCATGATTGCTAGAAGAAACCGATACTAGATTTTAATAGTAAGCGTATGTATTTTATCATCAATAAGTGATGCAGAAATACAACCTGTTGCGTTTTTGCATATCCTTACTTTCTAACCCCTACCTACGCTTTCACTATTTTTCATCCCATTACCTAATCAAATTTACTGCTAAGCCCGCCATCTATAGAAATAACCGTTCCATTAATATATCGAGCCTCTTCCGACAGAAGGAAAGCTACCAAGGCAGCTACCTCTTCTGATGTTCCCAGTCGTTTTGCAGGAATATCCTTTGCTGCATCTGCTGCACTTGCTTCCCAATTTTCAGGATTTCTCTCTTTAAAAGAGTTTACTACCATATTCGTAAGAATTCGACCAGGTGCGATTGCATTGACACTAATCCCATATTGGGCATATTCGATAGCAGCTGATTTTGTCAAGCCAACGACTCCGTGCTTTGTTGCTACATATCCGGCTCTATTTGCAATTCCTCGAATCCCCGCAATAGAAGCTGTATTTACGATTGAACCTTGCTGTTGTTTTTTCATTATTGGCAGTACATATTTAAGACCATAAAATACACCGAATAAATTGACATCAATAACCTTAGAGAATGATGCGCTGGTATAATCCGCAAGATCCGCTAAGTGTTCTGAGATTCCTGCATTATTATAGAAGCCATGAATACTGCCAAACTGACTTAATGTATCGTCTACATATTTCTTTACTGAATCTTCTTTTGATACATCAGCTGATAATAAGAGCAGCTCAGTTTCAGGATTAGCTTGTAGTATTGTAGCACGAGTAACCTTTAGTGCTTCCCTATCAATATCCACCAAAGAAAGATTTGCCCCTTCTTTTGCTAATTTAATGGCAGAAGAACGGCCTAATCCAGAGCCTGCTCCAGTAATCATAACTGTTTTCTGTTCAAATTGTTTTTCCATAGAGTCTTATTCTCCTATCATTCGTTACAGTGTGAAACTTGGGTCCTTCTCCACGTTCTTTTTATTGGTTTCCTTTTTCATATCGGATCCTAATAGGACTCCTGAAGCAATAAATAAAAACCCAATGATTTGTATCCATACGATTGGTTCACCTAATAAAAAAAATGAGGTAATTGCCGTTACCAGCGGTGTACCGTTCATAAAAATAGCCGATTGACTAGGACCTAAAACACCTATCCCGCGATTCCAGATGATATTGCCTAGCGCCGTTGGAAAAATACCCATAAAAATCACCATACCCCATAAAAGCAGACTTGTCGGAAAGCTACTCCAACCAGCATTCGTCTGCTCCCATATAGAAAAAGGGATAATCCAAATCAGGCTTATCGCGTGCCCATACATGGTAAGCAGGCCTGTTGGGAAATTTTCTTCCGATGCCATCTTAATGAAAATAAAACTGATACTAAATAAAAGAAGCGTTCCAACTACTAAAATATCACCAATATTAACAGAAAAATCGATTAGGTTATGAAACGAACCCTTGAATACGACTAGTACCACTCCTAAAAAGCCAAAGAAAATACCCAGTACTTGCTTCCATTGTAATGGTTCACGAAATACTAGGTATGAAATCAAAGCCGTTGATAACGGTGTTAAAGCCATGATAAGAGCAACATTTGTTGCTAACGTATGCCGAATTCCCATTTGAAATAAAACATTGTTGAGGTATATGCCGGTAAAAGAAGCTAACACGACATACATCCATATTTTTAGGTTTTTTGGTTTCGTTCCAAGAAGTTTTCTGGTCATCCACACCAATGCAATCGTGGCAAAAAAATTTCGGAGGAACATTAATGTCCAAAATGGAAAATTCTCAACTAGTATTTTATAAAAGACAAAATTTGTTCCCCACATCAATATGACAAGCAGCATGAGCCACTTCATTCTTTGTATATTCAAAATTCGTCATCTCTTTATTCTATTATTTTTTTGCCAATCTCTTCTCGACTGTTTCACCTCCAAGACCCCAATGATTGGCTTCCACTTCATTTATAACAACATGAACAGAAGTGATGGGGCAGTCTGCTATTTCTGAAACTGTTTTAGAAACCTCACTGATTAATCCCTCGATTTGCTCTTGTGTTCTTCCTTTTACCATGTTAATTTGTACCATTGGCATCGTTTATCATCCTCCTGTGATTTTTTATTAGGATCTGTTAAATCATATTGTTGATTTTTGACTCATTTAAGCTGTATTGTCATAAAGTGGTGGGAGAAAATGCATTTTCTCCCACCACTTTATGACAATACAGCAACCTTTCAGCATAGCTGAAAGGCGTGTGAAATGTTCATTTCACACGAATGAGTCAAAAATCTGGTTTATCAACATAGTTCTTTAACATAGCCTTTTATTAAAGAATTATTACGCACTAAATCCTCCATCCGCTGCAATAATCTGACCGCTGATATAACTAGCTTTGTCTGATAATAGGAACCCAGTAAGTTCCGCTACCTCATGTGGTAAGCCCTTGCGTCCTAATGGAGTTTGTGCTAAAACCTTAGCGGCAACAGGGGAGACCTTTTCTCCTGTATCAAATGGAAAATGAATGCTATTGGATTTAATCGAACCCGGGCAAACGCCGTTTACCCGGATTCCGTCCGCACCGTATTCTCGTGCCGCTGTTCGGATTAGACCCTCAACCCCCATTTTAGGCACAGTCGACATGGCATCATTTTCTAAAGTTTTCATCACGGCAAGTGTAAGTAAAAGCACGATGGAGCCTCCCCCTGCTTCTTGGAGAAAAGGAATCCCGCGTTTTAGAATATTAAAAGAGCCAATAATATCAGTCTCAATGACATGACGGAATTTTTCATCATCCACTTCCGTAATGGGGCGCATTTCAAATGCAGGTCCTGTTGCAGATACAATTGAGTCAATTCCTCCCCATTGCTCCTGAACAGTCTTGAAAAAACGACCGACTGATTCACCATCACAAATATTCACCTCACAGATTTCCGCGCTGCCTCCCCCGTCACGAATGAGCTTAGCTGTCGCCTCTGCCTTTTCCTTATTACTCCTATATCCAATGGTCACGTTAGAGTCCCTGCCAGCGAGTTGTGCGATTGACGCACCGATTCCGCCGCTCCCCCCTATAACTGCAATTCTTTTCGTCATTATGAATCCTCCTTATTTTATTAGTAGAGTGCTGTTATAATAGATAACGTTTTACTCAATCGTGGATAATACGTCAATCAGTTCTTGTCCGCCGTCAACCTCTTTAGCAAAGAAATCCCAAACAGGCTTTGTCACCTCTTTGTATTCCTTAAGCTCTTCTTCAGTTGGATAATACACGTCAACATTCATTTCTGTTTTCAATTTTTCTATTTTTTCGGTAACCGCACTTGCTACAGTTTTCTTAATATAGTTTTCATAATCCTTCCCCGTCTCTACCATAATGTCTTGAAGGTCCTTTGGCAGGGATTCAAATTTTTCTAGTGAGATGAGGATTGGCAAGGCGCTATTATGTGTTTGAATAACTGAATAATTGGTAATCGGTAATTTTGTATCATACGCATACATCGGAATTGTCAGCATTCCATCCACTACACCCGTTTGTAAAGCCGTAATAGCTTCCGTTCCTGGGATTGTCACACTGCTGCCGCCTAATGCTTCAACCGTTTTCGGGGCGATAATTCCGCCTTGCGTTCTTACTTTTAATCCTTTAAAACTATCAACGTCAGTCACTGCTTTACCATTTGTAAAGATGGATCCATAGATGTCAATATAGCCAATCGCTAATACCTTAACCCCTTTTTCTTCTAGTCTTTTTGCAATCAATTGACCACCTTTCTCATGATGAATAAATTTCTCCTTATGCTCCAAATACACCATTGGATCTTCCGGGTCATAATCAAATGCGAATGGTAAATCATAAAAATTCCAAATTGGGTCAAAGCCTGAAAGAATGTTGTTCGTCGTATGGAGCATATCTACTTGACCCTGTACCAAGCCGGAAACCTCTTGATCATGCTTTAAAATTTGTCCCTCGGGGAAAATTTTCAGCGATAATCTGCCATCACTGCGTTTTTGCAGCTCTTCATTGTACCACTCCATAAAACGGTGCATATCTGTTGTAGCCGGAAACCCGTGACTTAGGGTTAGTTCATATTTTTCTTTGTTAACAGAGGTCTTGTCAGATTTCTGATTATTACTGGTTTCCTCAGTAACAGATTTATTACCACAAGCCGCTAAGAATATGGCTGTCGCTAGTAATAACATCAAATAAAAAGGCTTTTTCATTTAATCTCCCACTCTCACTTTTATTATCGAAAGACTTTTGTGACAAGACCCGTTCTATTTAAATAAAAATGTACTTAACCATGGAATATAAAGAAGAACGATTGTACAAATAATCAAACCAACTAAGTATGGATTACTTCCCTTGACAATAACACCCATGTTCTCCTTGAAATGACCACTAATCGCAAATAAATTCGAGCCAACAGGTGGTGTAATCTGACCAATCATTAAAGCAGCAACCGTAATGATTGCAAAATGAATCGGATCATACCCTAACGATAGAGCAGTCGGATATAAAATCGGTAACGTGATATACATGATTGGAATCGCATCAAGGAACATACCAAAAATCAAAAAGACTAAGACAATGGCCAGCATAATCACCCAGCCGTCTACATTAAAACTTACGGCAAATTGAGTGATTTTTTGCGGGAATTGTAAGTAAGTTAATGCGGTTGAAAATAGCTTGGCACCACCTAAAATCACAAAAACAATCCCAGTTGTAACCATCGACCCAGTAACACTCTTCTTGAAATTTTCATAGGTGAAGTCTTTTCGATTAAAGATAAAGCTAATCAGAAGAACATAGACAATCGCAATGGCAGCTGCTTCAGTTGGTGTAAAGACTCCGGTATAAATCCCTCCTAAAATGACGATTGGCATTAATAGGGATGGAATCGCATGGACAAACGAACTCATGATTTCTTTGAAGCTCGCCCTTTTCGGTCTTGCCTTTTCCTCTCTGAGTCCGATAATAACGGAAACAATTACTAACACAATTGCCATAAAGATTCCTGGTACAATCCCCGCCATAAATAGCTTTCCAGGGTCCATTTGTGTCGAGGCGGCAAACAAAATCATAAAAATACTAGGTGGAATCATCTGTCCTAAGGTTCCTGAGGCAGCAAGCACACCAAAGCTATTTTCTTTCGAGTATCCCATTTTAAGCATTTGCGGAATCGCCATCGAACCTACTGCTACTACCGTAGCAACAGAGGAACCTGAAAGAGCTCCAAAAATAGCCGAAGTAACTACAACCGCTGCCGGCATTCCGCCTGGCAGATGCCCAACTAGGTTATTAATAAATCCAAACATTTTATTAGCTGGTCCCATATACGTCATTAAATTTCCAGCAAGAAGGAAATAGGGCACCGCTAACAGGATAAATGAATCGGTTGCCGAGAAAAATTGCGAAGAAATACTTTCGATTGGTAAACCCATTTGAAAAAATGCCCAAAATCCACCACTAAGGCCTAATGCTAACCAAATGGGGGCCCCTATCACGAGTAGAACAAAAAATATAAGAAATCCAATTAATAACACCTGATAACCCTCCTTTTAACTCCCCTAGATTAAGCATGAATTCGTATGATTTAATATTCTTCAACAAGAATTCATGTGTATTAGAATAATTGATTTTGTGGTTCTCCCCCAATGACTTCTTCAACCGCATTATCCTTGATATCCTTATAGTGGCGTAATATATGAAATTCGAGAATCATTTGTTGAAGAGCATAGATACAGCCTAAAAACATTCCAATTGGAATCGCTAAAGTAGGAATAAACAGCAGCATAGACCCAGAAACAGTTTTCATTTCCATAACGAGTAAGGAATTTACCCAAATGATGGCAGACCATAGAAGAAAAATAAAAGAGGCAAATAAAATCATACTAATAAAAAGATCATTTACATGTTTCACCTTCCCTTTCATGTAATCTGATAAAATACTCATTTTTAAATGTTCGTTGGTTTTAATTAGCGGCCCTAAATAGAGAAAAGCACCGTAAATAATAGAGTACCTACAGATTTCCTCGATTATTTGAAAGGAAGTGTCTAAAAAATAGCGGAGAAAAACACTCAATACAGCTCCGACTACACTAATGATTAAGCATAAGGATGACATGAATACGAGCGATTTATCTAATTTATTAGAAAACCGATTGATTTTTGAAATACGATTCATCTTTCCTAAACACCTTCCCGTCTATTAATCTGAAACAATCGCACGCTATTAATGGACTCAATCAAACAATTAGGTACCTTGACTCCATTCTCATCATTTTTTGTTAATGGACAAGATACCTAATGATTTCTTAAAGTATTGTAAATTAGATATTATTTAATCGATTGGAGTACGTCTAATAATTCTTTTCCACCGTCTACGTCTTTAATAAAGGCATCCCAAACTGGTTTCGTTGCTTTCTTCATCTCTTCAATTTCTTCTTCTGTTGGGTAATAAATTTCAACGCCCATTTCTTTTTCTAATTTCGGTAATTGTTCTTCCAGTGTTTTAGCCAGAACATCCTTATGATATTCTTCATAATCCTTTCCAGTTTCGACTAAAATATCTTGCAAATCCTTTGGTAAGGACTCAAATGTTTTCATCGAAATTAAAACCGGGTTCGCAGAGTCAAACATAGGAGCAACATGATAAGTAGATACAGGAAGCTTTGCATCATAAGCGTACATTGGAACGGTCATTGTCGCATCAACAACCCCTTGTTGCAAAGCGGTGATTGCTTCTGTACCAGAAATCGTCATACTACTTGCACCCAGTGCCTTAATCGTAGCTGGAGGATTAATTCCACCAGGTGAACGTACTTTTAATCCTTTAAAGCTGTCTATATCAGTTACTGATTTATCTTTTGTAAAAATACTTCCGAAAATGTCAATGGAACCAATAGCTAGAACTTTAATACCTTTTTCTTCCATAATTTTAGCGATTTTTTGGCCACCCTCTGGATGGTCATTAAACTTCTTTTTGTGTTCAAAATAAACAGAATAATCATCCTTATCATAATTAAACAAGAACGGTAAAGCATAGAAGTTCCAGATTGGATCAAATGTATTTAATACAGAAGAACTGCCGTGTACCATATCAATTTGACCTTGAACTAAAGCAGGAGCTTCCTGGTCATGCGGCATTAACTGACCATTTGGATAAATTTCAATCGACAATCTTCCATTGCTTCGTTCTTGTACCTCTTTGTCAAACCATTCCATAAACGTATGCATAAAGTGAGTGTTTGAGAAACCGTGCGCTAATTTTAAAACGTATTTTTCATCAGAAGAACCGGCCCCGCCGGTATTGGTATTCTCTGGCTCAGTTGATGTGTTGCTGCTGCAAGCTGTCATAAGCATTAGGATAAAAGCGATAGATAGTATGGATAGCTTTTTCAAATGAGACCCCCCTTATATTTTTGTATAATTTATTACCACTAGAAAGCTAAAACGCTATTATTTATTTTAGCTTTCTTGTCTTCAATACTTGCTGTTACGCAATCGTTGGATCTGGCAGCCCAAACAATTCCATCGCATTTTGATAAAGAATTTTGTTTCTAAACTCTTTCGGAAAATGCGCTAAAGCCACTTGTGGAGCATCAAATGTCCAGTGTGGATAGTCACTCGTAAAGAGAATCTTATCTCTGCCAATCATTTCAGCCAATGCGACGACGTTTTTAATATCTTCTGGTCGATCTGGATCAATCATCGGCTGTGTACCAAACCACATTTGTTCTCTTACCTGCTGACTTGGCGGGCGTTTGACCCATGGAACCTCACGAACTAACATCTTCCAGTGAGTATCCATCGTGTACATTAAATTTGGGACCCATCCGAATCCACCTTCATTAAATATAAATTTCAATTGGGGGTATTTTTCTGGCACCCCGCCAAACACAAGACTTGCAATGGCTGCCTGGAAAGTCAATCCATTGTTGGTTTGTGATTCAGCAAAAGAGTTAGCTTCAAATCCACATTTGAAAATCCCGCCTGGGCTTGACACATGATAGTTAATAAGCAGATTATTTCTCAATGCCGCTTCCCAAATAGGCTCATATCGCTTATTTCCCCAACCCCCATATGGACAGCGGATAGAAAGAGCCACTTGAACCATTTGCGGGTGACTGCCAATTCGATCAATCTCACGTGCCGCGCCTTCAGGATCCTGAGAAGCCACAACAACAGAGCCTCGGAACATTGGATCCTTCTCTAACCAATGTTCGATTTGCCAATCATTATAAGCAGATGCTAGCGCAGTAGCCATTTCATGCTGCGGAGAAGCGGCTAAATTAAACACGCCGTCAGGATAAATAATGGCATAGGCAAAGTTATAAGGGTTTGCGACTTGTTCTTTAAAAAAGCTTATCGACGAACATCCCGGACCACCTTCAGGAGTTTTCGCGTCCACACGATGTCCAGCATTCGCAACCACTGCCATTGGCGGTGATCCTAAAATAACCCCCTTCCAGGTACTATCAACTAAAAAATCTCTCCAATAATCACTTAAGTAAGGCAATAGATCCTCGTTTGAGTGAGGATTTGCGTGTAAGTCACAATCAATTACAGGGACTTTATTCTTTTTCAAGCTCTTTGTTGCTTCATTTACTGTCATATTTGTCATGATTCATTACTCCTCTCCATTTATCTTCAACCACTTTAAATCGATACCTTATGCGTAAATAACTAAATCGTCCCCTTCTACTTTTACCTCATAGGTTTTCACCTTTACTCTTTCAGGATCATGGGCAGAGCAGCCGTTTTCGATATCAAAACTCCAATGATGCCATGGACAATAGATGTAACCGCCTTGGTTTTCATAACAGACATCCTTATCCTTTGTTGAACGGGCAACCCCTCTTAGAAGGCCTGTAGCCAATTCAGCTCCCTGGTGTGGACAGGCATTTTTAATAGCAAAATATTCATCTTCTTTCCGAGTTAACATGATGGACATTCGTCTAATTTGAAAAACCTTTTTATCCCCAGGTAAAATGTCATTCTTCTTACAAAGAACATTTCTTTCCAATATCTATACCTCCTATTTTCTGAATAATCAGATAATTTTTTATAACCTTTTTGTTATCAAGCAACATGTGAATATAGCCTAATAATCCCCTTTTTTAATCTTCTCAAAAAACTCCTCCCCATTTGCAATGACTTCTAACATACAGCCCATTTCCTTTGTCAGATCGATAAATCCAAACTTTGCTTTGCCAGACCCTTCAAAGCAAAATTCATATCCTGCTTTATGAATATCTTCAACCGTTTTATCCCAATCTGATACCTGAATCGCAAAATGGTGGAAATTCATCAGTCTGTCTGGATCCGTTAAGTAAGCATCAAAAGGATTATCACCTGGGGAGGGTTGAATGACCTCGATGAACATATTTCCAATCCAGACAAGAGCAAAATCAAGTTGATTCTGGACAAGTCTACCCATGTATTTATTATTAGGATAAGAAGCTTGTGTTCTAAATACCTTCGAGGCCCCAAGGTTTTCTTTTAAATATTGAATCGACTTTTCCATATCTCTAGTAACGAACGCAATCTCAAAAAATTCAGTTCCCAAATGCTGCGCCAGTGAATTGGGAATGAGACAGGATGCTATACTGTGGTTCATAATGATTACTCCTTTCTACAATGAATACAGAAATTCTATTTGTCTAAAACAATCATAAACAAATCCTCTTCCCAAACTAATAAATTCGTTATCGGTATATAAATAGTGATATACACCTATTACTCTAGCAATATTTGTGCCAACTTTTTTCTCCGTAAACATAGTTATTCTTTCTTCTATCATAAACCCTTGTGGTATTTTTCCATCGAATGTGATGCGAATTCGCAAAAGTGATGTTAATTCTCATCAGCAAGATACCTATCGGATGGTCCTTAGTGTTATGCACGAGTTAACTGACCGCCATCAATCAAGATTTCCGCCCCCGTCATATAACTGGACTCATCAGATGCAAGAAATAATGCAGCGTAAGCGATATCCGATGGCTTCCCCATTCTTCCCAACGGGATTTTTTCAATAATTTTGTTGATAACTGTTTCATCACTTAAAGAATTAGCGGCTTCCAGCATAGGTGTTACGGTATATCCCGGAAAAATCGTATTGACCCTAATCTTGTGTTTCGCAAATTCTGCCGCTGCTGCTCTTGATAATGAACGAACGGCTCCTTTAGAAGCTGTATAGGTAATATAACCGCTTGCAGGAGATAGTGCAGCCGTTGAACAAATATTTATAATACTGCCACCGCCATTTTTCTCCATCTCCGGAACGACACAATTCATTCCAACCGCATTACCAAGCACATTCACGTCAATAACCTTTCTCCAGCTATCATCGTCAAAGGCCGTACGATTTCCTAATATTCCTGCATTATTGACAAGAATATCGACTCTGCCAAAAGTTTCAATCGTTTTTTTTACTACATCTTTCCAGTCAGACTTTTCCGCAACATTATGTTCCAAAGCTATGACCTCTCCTCCATGCTCATTAATCTCTCTGACAACGGATTGAAGCAGTTCTACTTGTACATCTGTTGCTACAACCTTTGCTCCCTCTTTCGCGAATAAACGTGCTTCTTCAGCCCCTTGTCCTCCAGCGGCACCTGTAATGATTGCTACTTTCCCTGCTAATCTTCCCATCGTATTCTCCTCTTTTCTCTATCCTATTTTTACTAGAATTTTAGCTTGAGATTTATCATGTGATAATCGGTCAAAACCATCCTTAATAATATGATTGAAACCAATTTTATCGGTCACTACCTTCATCACCTCTAAGACCCCGGAGCTTATTTTATCAATGACAATCGGAAAGGTGTCACGATAGACAAATGAAGTACTTAGATTAATTTCTCTCATAACCATTGAAGAAAGATTGACTTCAATCGGTTGTGAATAAATGGAAATTACTTTCACTTCCCCCCCTTTTTTAACGGATTTAATTGATTCGGTTAAAGACGCTTGTACACCAGCCGCTTCGTAAGCCACGTCGACTCCGCCATATTGTGCAAAAATAACCTCTGAAGGCGTTTCTTCTAAACTATTAATAATATGAGAAGCCCCCATTTCCCTGGCCTTTTTCAATCGTTCAGATGAAACATCAATTGCAATAATATTTTCCATCCCAACTGTTTTCAGCGAAAGAATTGTTAATAATCCAATCGGACCTACTCCATAGACAGCTACCGTATCACCCATTTTCACTGAGCTATTGATTACTGCCTGCATGGCAACAGCAGTTGGTTCAATGAGTGCCCCTTCTTCAAGTGTGACGTTATCTGGTAATCGATGAACCATATAAGACTCAGCTAGGACATAATCTGCAAATCCACCATCCGCATTCGAGCCAATAAATCCATTCCATTCACAATGGTTATATTGGCCGGACTGACAGGACTTACACTCTTGGCATCGGTAAATCGGCTCAACCGTTACCCGATCCCCAATATTCATGTTGTTCACACGACTCCCAACCTCAGTAATAACCCCTGAAAACTCATGCCCTAAAATGAGCGGAGCCTTTTGACCTGTTAACGGATGAGGTTCAGCCACTTTCATGCCAAACCCAAAATGATACTTATGAAGATCGCTGCCGCATATCCCCGCCCAAGCCACCTTTATTTTCACTTGATTTGGACCGATACGGGGCTCTTTTGCTTGTTCTAAACGAATATCGTGTACATCATAATAAACAAGAGCTTTCATTTCGCTTTCACCCTACTCCATAGAGATTATCTACCTTTTATCGTCGTATCTCGTATCCTGTTTTTTCGCGATCCCATGTATCCTCTGTCACACCTTGACTTCTTAATTTATATTTTTCAATTCTTTGCGATGGTGTTCTCGGAAATTCATTGACAAATCTCACATATCGAGGGAGAGCGAAATAAGCCATCCTATTTTGGCAAAAATCAAGAAGCTCTCTTGGATGGAGTTCTTGCCCTTCTTTCAACTGCACAACAATCATGACTTCTTCCTCTGAAAGCTCTGATGGGACACCGACAGCCGCTGAATCCAACACCTTTGGATGGGAGTTAATGACTGTTTCAACTTCATAAGAAGAAATATTTTCCCCACGGCGGCGAATGGCGTCTTTTCGTCTATCGACAAAATAGAAAAAGCCATCCTCATCCATCCAACCACGGTCACCGGTATGGAACCAAAGATTCTTCCATGACTCTACCGTTGCCTCAGACATGCCATAATAGCCTAAAAACATAACCCCAGGTTCTTTCGGTCTCACTACGATTTCACCAATTTGACCAGGAGGACAGGGTTCATCATTTTCATCATGAATCCTAACCTCATAGTATGGAACCGCTTTGCCGCAAGACCCCTTTCGGAAGGATTCTGCCCGATTAAACGTGACATTCCCCATTTCAGTTGATCCGTATGGTTCAGTAATTTCGATATTAAATCGTTTCATGAAATTGTCATATATTTCAATTGGTGCAGGCGCTCCCTGGATTCTGCGAACCGGATTATCTGCATCATCAGGACGTTCCGGCTGTTTCATCAGGATGGTTAATAGTGACCCCATGTATGTAAACGATGTAACCCCCTCCGCACGGATAATATCCCAAAACTTAGAAGCAGAAAAGCGATCATGCAGCACCACATCACAATCCGCAATTAAGGCGGGCAGGACAGTTGTGTAGCGGGCATTAATATGGTAAAGAGGAAAAACAGAAAATAATCGATCTTCCGATGTGAACTCCATCACATCACAAGAAATTTCAGCAAGGGTAAAATTCGCTTTATGACATAAAACCGCTCCTTTTGAAGGCCCCGTTGTTCCGGAAGAAAAGGCAATCAAGGATGGATCGTAAGGGCTAATTTCAACATCAATCTCTTGATCATTGCCCCCATCTATCATTCTTTCAAATGAATGATAAACAAAGTTATCCATCTCTGGATGATAATGTTCACCAACCATAATGACATGACGAAGATGGGTCAATTCTCCGGAAATCTCCCTCAACCGATTGGCTAGTTCTGTTGTAATAACGATTGCTTGGCATTCTGCCTTATTTAAAATATAGGCTAATAAATCACCGCGGAGATTAACATTGACAGGCACTTCAATGACACCAATCCGGGCCAAACCCAGCCAGGATGCCAGGAAAGCCGGACTGTTTGGCAACATAACTGCGCAAGTATCACCTTTCTTTAGACCTAATGAAGTAATATAATTCCCCATTTTATTACCATTTCGATGGAACTCATCATACGTCATTTCAGCATTTTCAAAGCGAATAAATCGAGTGTATGGCTTTTCCTTCGCACGCTGCTCAACAATTTTTCCAAACGTTTTTACTCCTGTGTACATGAAGCTCCACTCCCTTTTCGGAAAATTCTCTGTCTACTCCGCCTTCAGGCTTGAAATTAATTTATACTTTCATTTGGATATTCAGATTTTCAAATACAAGTGTAAATGAGGCAGTTCTTTATTAATCGGACGGAATTTAGGGATTGAAATTTCCTCTGTCCAATCCTCAAACACCACTTCAACAATCATGTCAATCATGACATTTTCCGGGTCACATTGGACAATATTGCTCATCATCGTAGGTCCTTCTTCTAATTGAATGATGGCTAGGACATAAGGGGCTTCTTCCTTGTATGCTTGAGAGGGTGCGCGATGCACAATAGTATAACTGACAACCTTCCCTCTTCCTGAGGCTTGTACCCATTTCAGTCTGCGACTAGAACAATTCGTGCACATCAATCTGGGATAGAATTGATACTCATCGCAATTAGAACACTGCTGGATTCGTAATTCATGATTTCTGCATCCTTCCCAATAGTTTTGAGTTTCTTTCGTTGGTCTTGGGATATTTTTCTTCGAGTGTTCGACCATCCTTCTCACTCCTTTCTTGATTACGCTTTCATTTAACTTGCTGATTAGGAAGCCGCAATCAATATCTTTCTCTTCCCACAATAAGCGTCGTATGACTTGACATGATTCCACCCTGTCCATGAACTAAACCAATTCTTGCCCCTTCAACCTGTCTTCTTCCTCCCCTATGCCTTAATTGCGTAACGGCTTCCGTTAAACTAAACATAGACCCCGGATTCCCCGGATGACAGTGAGAAAGTAAGCCCCCATGCGTATTAACCGGTAGGGAGGCGCCTAATTCAATCGCGCCGCTTTGCACAAATGCTCCCCCCTCACCTTTCGGACAAAAACCTAAATCCTCTAACTCTATTAAAACAGTAGGTGTAAAACAATCATAGAGTTGGGCAAAATCGATATCTTCGGGCCCCAAGCCTGCCATTTCATAGGCCCTTAGACCGGATTCAACCGCTGCAGATGTGGTTAGATTTCGTGCCTGGCTGATGTGCTCATGACTATGCGCTTCTCCAAAACCTAACAAATAAACAGGCCGATTTGAAAATTCCGCTGCACGTTCAGCTGAGGTCAGAACAATGGCCGCTCCCCCATCAGAAATTAAAGAACAATCCAGCAAATGAAGAGGATCAGCAATCATGCGGGATTGTATGACATCCTCAATTGTGATAACCTTCCTCATTTGCGCGTTTGGATTCAGGCTGGCATGCTTTCGACAGGCAACCGCAATGGACGCTAATTGTTCAGGGGTGGTCCCATACTGTTCCATATGTGCTCGTGCAATTAGTGCGTACATAGATGGAACAGAAGGTCCATAAGGCTGCTCAAACTGCGGGTGCCCTGCAGATGCCATGCTTGACATCGCCTGTTCGGTAGTCATACCAGTTCTTAAACTGTCAGCTAACGTAATTAATATCGTATCGCAAACACCAGCTAATATGGCTGTTGCCGCATGATGAATCATCGAAAACGTCGTTCCTCCACCCGTACTAAAACTCATGCAGTATCGTGGGAATATTTGCAAATACTCAGCAATTGCCTCTGCGTGATAGACGAATGGTTCTGCACTGGAATTACATGTAATCAACCCGTCAATTTGATCCTTATCAATTCCTGCATCTGCTAAAGCTTTTAAACCAGCATCAACACATAGTTGGGTTGCACTCATGTTTGGAACAATTCCTACCTCTGAATCTGCAGCCCCAACAATAGCCACTTGACCACGTAAAGAGTTCATCGCTATCCACCCCCTCTTTCATTTCGGTTTACACTTATTGTTTCAAGCAATTTTTATACCATTCTCATTTAAACATTTCAAAAAAACGAATAACCTCCCATCGATCTCCGATATGATTCAGTTTTCCTGTATTAATCGCATCATAAATATTTAAACTCCCTTTTCTCATCTCTTTCCAGGTTTCATAATTGAGCGAGATAGACAAATCCGTATCATCTGAGTATTGATTAATATAATGAACATCTGCCCCTTTAACCATTAAGCAAAAACCTGATTCTAAATCAGTGAACCAAATGCTCATAACCCGTTCTAGACTCTTAGAACCAAAGTCAATTTGTAATTTTCCTATTTGCTGTTCAAAATCAATCCCCATCGTCAGCCTCAACTCCTTTAACTCTGAGATGAAAGATCTCGTTCTTCACTTCACCCCTAATTTAATGAATGAACCCCTTTACCTAACCATGCTGCCGCAGCTTCAAACATTCCTTCTGCTAGAGTTGGATGTGGATGGATCATTCGATTTAATTCTTCCGTTGTTCCTTCCAGATACATATAAGAGGAAGCTTCAGAAATTAATTCCGTCACGTGTGCACCGACCATAACCACGCCGATTATTTCTCCATGTCTCTCATCGGCAATAATTTTCACAAAGCCGGCTGTTTCGTCCATGGCAACAGCCTTGCCGTTCCCAGCATGATGAAAAATTTCAGACTTGACCTGATAACCCTTTTCTCTCGCCTGCTTCTCCGATAAGCCGACACTTGCCACTTCGGGAAGTGTATACACACAACGGGGAATTACCTGATAATCCATCTTTTCTTCCCGCTTCCTAATATTAGCTGCTGCAACCATTCCTTCCGCACTCGCAACATGTGCCAGTTGCCACCCGCCAATAACATCTCCTACCGCAAAAATATGGGGCAGACTTGTTTCCATATATTCATTCACCTTTATAAAAGGACCACTTTTTTCTAATGGAAGCTCTCTAACTGCAGACAGATTTGGACTACGGCCGACCGCAACAAGAATCTCTTCACAACGAATGGTTTGGCTTTCAGCCCCTAATGATAGGGTGACTGACTTTCCTTGTTCATTCTGATAAAGTTCTTCTACCCTCGCAGATGTAAGACATTTTATGCCTCTACGCTTTAATTCCTGTAAAAGGAGCTTGGAGGCATCATGGTCTTCATTTGGAAGAAGCTGTGAAGCCATTTCAACAATCGTTACCTCCACATTTAAGCTAGAAAAAATACAAGCGAATTCGACTCCAATGACTCCGCCGCCAATGATAACCATTGATTTAGGAATCTCTTTTAAATCAAAAATCGTATCACTTGTAAAAATATCTACTTTATCAACTCCAGGTATGGATGGAATCATCGGAGTTGAACCGGTTGCAAGAATAATATTATCGGCATAAATTTCTTCTATGCTGTCCTCCATTTTAACAATGACAGACCTGTTCTCTTGGACCATCCCAAACCCATGGTAATGGTCAATTTTTTGTGCTTTTAATAGGGAGGAAATCCCCGAACGCAAACGCTTAATGACCTGATCTTTTCGCGCCATCATTTCTTGGAGTGAAAATTGCATCTCTCCAGTTTTGATTCCCCAGCTATTCGCCTTCCTAATTTGTTCAATAATCTCAGCATGACGGAGGAGGGTCTTGGAAGGAATACACCCTCTGTTTAAGCAAGTTCCTCCAAGCTCCCTATCCTCAATAATGGCCACAGAGTGTCCAAGTTTGGCTGCACGTATAGCCGCCACATAGCCTCCGGGTCCTCCTCCTATAACAACTACTTCGTAATTCTTCATATGCTTACTCCTCACACCATTAATAATGTTGGGTTTTCCAACAGTTCTTTTAGATCGGTCAGGAATGCAGCGGCAGGTGCTCCATCGATAATTCTGTGATCAATCGATAAATTCAATGTCATCATTGGCCGTAATTGAATCGTGCCATTTACTCCTACTGGTTTTTCTTTGATTTGTCCGACAGCTAAAATAGCCAGCTCTGGTTGATTGATGATTGGTGTCATGGAATCGACCGCATACATACCTAAATTACTAATCGTAAAAGTACTGCCAGTTAACTGATCCGGCTTCAGTTTTCCTTCCCGAGCCAATCGGCTGATAGATTTGCTTTCCTTTGTTAAATCGGCAAAACCAAGCCTGTCCACGTTTTCAACAACAGGAACAATCAGCCCATTTGGAACGGACACCGCCAAGCCAATATTTATTTTTTTATGGAAAATAATCGTATCATCTTGTAAGGATGCATTTAGAATTGGATGCTTGCTCAATGCCTTTGCTGTGGCTTTCATGATGATTTCCGTATATGAGAGGCGTTCCCCTGTCTGTTCTTGAATGACTGGAAGCAGCTGCTCTCGCAATTCTTTCACCTTCAACATGTCAACTTCACTTGTCAAGGTTGCATGCGGAGCTGAAAACGCACTTTGCACCATTCTTTGGGCAATAACTTTTCGCATTCCCTCAAGCTTTTGTGTTATGACCGATTCCTTTTGCCTATCACTCAATCCTAGCTGAATCTTTTCTATCACATCATTTCGCACAATTTTTCCATGGACTCCAGATCCCTTAATCCCGTCTAATGGAATTTGTTGTTCTTCAGCTACTTTTCTCGCTAATGGCGTAGCTTTTACCGCTGAAGGAGCTTCTGCTAGATATTTTTCTACATCACTTAGATGTACTCGTCCCTTACTTCCTGATCCTTTAATATTTTTTAAATCAATCCCCATAAGTTTCGCCATTTTCCGTGCTGCAGGTGTTCTTCTTGGTTTATCATTCCATTCAATCTCTTTCTTACTATTTAAATACTCTATTGCAGGGTTCCCTTTTGTCGGTTCAATAGAAGCGGCAGCCGCTGCCTTCACTAAGTTTTCCGTATCTTCTGTTACTTTTTCACCTGCCTCTCCTATATAGCCAATGACCTTGTGTACAGGAACTTCCTCATCCTTCTGATAATTGATTTTAAGAACTGTCCCGGAAAACTCTGCTTCCACTTCAATATTCGTTTTATCGGTCATAACCTCAAACAAAGGCTCGCCAGCTTTTATATAATCGCCTTCCTGCTTATACCATTGCAAGATTGTCCCAACTTCCATCGATGCGCCCAGTTGCGGCATCAGTATCTTTTCAGCCACATTATCCCTCCTTACTATTCATTATTTAAATTCTTTTTCACCGCTTGAATAATTTCTTCTACCTGCGGGACTGCTTTTTTCTCAAGATTTGGACTAAACGGAATCGGTACAGGCAGGCCTGCAACACGTATGATGGGGGCATCTAAATAATCGAAAGCATCACTTTCAGCTATCATACTAGCAATCTCTGCACCATAGCCGCCTCTTTTGACAGCCTCATGGGCAACAATGACTCTTCCTGTTTTGCGAACGGAATTTAAAATAATCTCCTCATCCAAAGGCACTAATGTGCGAGGATCCACCACTTCCACACTGATGCCTTCTTTTTCTAACTGTTCAGCTGCTTCTAAAGAACGATTGACCATAATGCCTGTCGCCACAATGGTAATATCGTTTCCGTTTCTTTTAATTTCTCCCTTCCCTAATTCAATAGAATAAGGTTCTTCAGGCACGTCTCCTTTCGATCCATAAAGCGCTTTATGTTCAAAGAAGAGGACGGGATTATCATCATCCATTGCCGCTTTTAAAAGCCCTTTAGCATCATATGGGGAAGAGGGCTGTACAACTTTAAGCCCTGGTACATGAGCAACCCAAGCTTCTAAACTTTGAGAATGCTGAAACGCAAAACCTAATCCCGAACCGGAAGGCAGTCTAACAACCATTGGCACCTTCACATCTCCTGCAAACATATAGGACATTTTCGCCGCCTGATTCGCCATACTGTCTAAAGCATAGGTCATAAAGTCAGAAAACTGTAATTCCAATATCGGTCTCAACCCAGACATCGCAGCCCCTACTGCACAACCTCCAATGGCCATTTCTGATATCGGAGTATCCCGAACCCTTTCTTTCCCAAACTCCTCAACCATTCCCTTCGTTACACCAAACGCACCGCCAAATACCCCGATGTCCTCGCCTAAAATAAATACATCCTCATTCTTACGAAATTCTTGACACATTGACTCACGAATGGCTTCCGCATAAGTAATTTCTCTCATAATTCCCACTCACCTTTCTCATCTTTTATTCGGCAAATAAATGTTTATCAATGAAATCTATTGCTGGAGGTGGACTTTCTTCGGCAAATTTTACTGCTGCATCAATTTCACGAAGAATTTGCTCTTCGAACTCTTTTTCCAGCTGTTCAGTTAACATTCCATCTTTATATAGTTGCTCACGGAAAAGAATGACAGGGTCTTTTGTGTTCATCCACTCAGCCTCTTCTTCCCTTGTTCTATATTTTCTTGCATCTGAACGGGAATGCCCTTTAAAACGATAGGTTTTGGCTTCGATAAATGTCGGACCTTCCCCATTTCTTGCCCTTTTCACGGCTTCAGCGGTCACATTCATGACCTCAAAAACATTATTACCGTCAACCGTTATCCCAGGAATCCCATACCCCTTTGCCCGCTCAGCAATGTTTTCGATATTAACCATCTCTGTAATTGGTCCTGACATTCCGTATTGATTATTGTCACAAAAGAAAATCACCGGAAGATCCCAAATCGAAGCTAAATTCATTGCCTCATGAATAGCCCCTTCATTAGAAGCTCCATCTCCGAAGAAGCAAACAATGACATATCCAAGCTGTTTCATTTTAGAGGCTAATCCCATACCTGTTGCCAATGTTGCACTGGCTCCTAAAATCCCATTTGCTCCGAAATTACCGTTTTCAAGATCCGCAAGGTGAATATGTCCACCCCTTCCCTTCAATAAACCTGTTGATTTCCCTAAAATCTCAGCTACAAATTTATTTAATTCGACTCCTTTAGCAATAGCGTGACCATGGCCCCTATGGTGAGTCAGGATTTTGTCTTTTTTCTCTAAGACTGCGCACGCTCCAACGGATGCAGCTTCTTGGCCAATGCTTAAATGAATCGTTCCATGAATTTTACCCTGTTGATACAATCTTTCCATTCTTTCTTCAAAACGACGAACGAGCAGCATCTTGTAAAAGACATTTTGCAAATCAACTGTCTCCGGCACTAGCGTATTCATACTTTTCATGAATAAATTTCCCCCTTTGTCATACACAATTTGTGGTTTTTAATAAAGAAAAATTCCAAAAACCGTTTCCATTGACAAGGTATAAACCTTCTTAATGGATTAATTAGCAACTCTCGTGCCAACTATATATGTCCTTTTTATAATATTTCGACATACACTAGTGGATATTTGACTCATCTAAGCGATACGGTCATGAAACGAGAAGAGAAAACTCGTTTCATGACCGTATCGCAACCTTTCAGCGGAGCTGAAAGGCGTGTGAAAAGGACCTTTCACACGGATGAGTCAAATATCTAGCGGAAGAATCATGTTTACTACCCGTACATGATAGAAAAAGAATTCCTCTGTCGATTTAATAAGTTGGATATATAGATAAAAAAAGGCAGTTTATTCTAATAAACTGCTTTTTTGGAATGATAGTAATGATTTTGAGGAGATTGATGTTTGGGATGAGTGTTTTTTTTCATCATGGTTGATGTCAAAATGCTCTATGCGATGCAATTTAACATCACGAAATTCATTCGAAAGGGAATCTTATATATAGATGGATTTATTGAAGATAGTGGAGAGGAAGAAAAAAGGCCCTTTCCATTTGTTGAACAAAGGCCTTTCTTTCAATCATATGATTTTCGATTTGTGGCGGGCGCAGCATAATCATGATGATGCGCCGTTGCATGAAGATACATAGTATATTTTTGCATAGAAAATCTTACAACATATATTTTTGTTTTTTTCTTACTAATGTGGATTGGTCAACCTTTAATGCCTTGGCGGCTTGACGGATACTAGAAAATTGACTTAATGCCTGTTGAATAAGGTTCTTTTCATATTCTTCTAACGTTTCTTTTAATGGCAGGATTTCAATTATTTCCGGTAAGCTTTCCTCCACTTTCCCGTTGCTATGATGAATTTCTTGTCCTTCTAAACTTATTCCTATTTCATTTTTAATATCATCGATGTCAACAATTGTTTTGTTTACCATTAAACTGAGGCGTTCTACCATATTTTGCAGCTCTCTGACATTACCAGGCCAATGATAATTTTGGAAGCTTTCTAATGCCTCTTTGGAATAAACTCTCTCAATGCCATATCGATTTTTTAATTGAGTTAAAAAATGATAAACAAGCGGAATAATATCATCTTTTCTTTCCCGAAGCGGAGGAATAACAATAGGAATAATTTTCAACCGATAATATAAATCTTCTCTGAAGGTCCCTTCTGCAACCATTTCTTCAAGATTTCTATTGGTAGCCGTAATAACGCGTACATCTACCTTGATTGGTTTAATGCCGCCAATTCTGGTAATCTCAAATTCCTGCAGCACACGCAAGAGTTTAACCTGAAGATGTAATGGCATTTCGCCAATTTCATCAAGAAAGATGGTACCTCCTGTTGCACTTTCAAACAGACCTTTTTTTCCTTTACTACTGGCTCCAGTAAATGCCCCAGGCTCATATCCAAATAACTCAGATTCTAATAATTGTTCCGGAATGGCACCACAATTGATTTGGAGCAATGGTTTATCCTTTCGATTACTAGATTGATGAATGACTTTAACAATTCCTTCCTTTCCAGTACCGGATTCACCCTGAACTAAAACGGTTGAATCAATTTGAGCAACACGAAGTGCCCGTTCAAACACTTCTTTCATTTTTTTATCTTGGGCTACAAGCGAATGCAGTGGATTATCAGCGAAAGGGAGTCTATCCTTCTCCTTCTCAATTTTTTGTTGTTTTAGCTTTAATTCTTGTATCTCTTTCTCTAAATTATTTAATATAGTTAGATCTCTTGTATTGGCAACTATTTTTGTTATATTTCCGTTCTTATCTTTAATCGGAACACCTGATATCAATGCTTTTTTTCCTGTTGAATAAAAGGTTTGGATAATCGAAAGCGGCTTTTTTTTCTTAGCGATTTTAGGAGTTAACGATTCATCAATTAATCCATCTTCAAAATCTTGAACCTTTTTCCCTATAAAATAATCTACCGGTTTTCCAGTGAATTGCTCGTATGCTGGATTTTGATATAGGATGGTTCCATCTGGGGATGTAATCACAATTCCATCAAATGAAGAATTCATGATTTGGTTTATTTCGTAACGGTTGATAGCAGCCTGCTCCAATTCTTTGTATAATTTATAGACATCTTCCTTTGGTTGAAGGAGGAAAATATAGACATCCTCTTCTTTGATGACCTCCACCTCAACTTTTAAGGAGCATACACAAAAGTATTTTGAGCCTTTATTAAAAACAGCAACGATTTCTTCCAATTGATGCTCAGTAAAAACTTTGCGAGCTGTATGATTGACCTCTTGTATAGTAAAGTCATCCCCTGTAATAAAAATACCAACTGATGAAAATCTTGTCATATAAGTATTGAGCAACTTACTGCTAAACATTTTATTCCCCCTTGTTGATTCGAGTCATATTTTTGACTTATTTCGCCTTTATTGCAAAGACCTCAAATTTTGCCGGGAGTTAGGATCCGATAAATTATTTAAAAATTTTAAAAATTAAAAATAATACCATATACTTAATTCATTCTCCATTTTTCAATAAAACCCTCCAAATTTCATATATTTTAATTATTGAAAGTTGCTAAATGTTAAAAATCTGTTGAAGATTTATATAAAATGGAAGACAATCTTGCAAGGGTCGAGGAACTTATTCTTTATAATTGCTGGATTGATAAAGAGGATTAACTAGAAGGAGTACGAGCTTTTTTTGAAACAATGCCCCCAATTTGTTGGTAGATACATTCTTTTTAAAAACATAAAATGGAGGAGATTTCAAATAAAGAACGGAAGGATAAGAGGAACTTCGTAAAGAATTACTTGAATCGGTAAACATTCTGCGCTTACCGATTCCATTATAACAAGACTATCAGTTTCATTATTTTGTCAGCATCCGCGAAATGACTAAACGCTGAATTTCCTGTGTTCCTTCATAAATTTGTGTAATTTTAGCATCACGGAAAAACCTTTCCACTGGGTATTCTTTTATATATCCGTATCCTCCGAAAACCTGAACTGCTTCTGTTGCCACCTTCATCGCAGTATCACCTGCAAAAAGCTTTGACATGGCTGATTCTTTCCCATATGGAAGCCCGGCACCTTCACGCCATGCTGCTTGATAGGTTAATAGTCTGGCCGCTTCAACACTTGTTGCCATATCAGCTAATTTAAAACCTATTCCTTGCTGAGCAGAAATGGGTTTCCCAAATTGAACACGCTCTTTTGCATAATTAACTGCAGCATCAAGAGCACCTTGAGCAATTCCAACCGCTTGAGCCGCAATTCCATTACGCCCCCCATCCAATGTCATCATGGCAATTTTAAAGCCCTCTCCAACTTGCCCTAATACATTTTCAACAGGGACCCGGCAATCTTCAAAGATTATTTCGGTAGTCGGTGATGAACGTATTCCGAGCTTATCTTCCTTCTTACCAATAGAGAACCCCGGAAAACCTTTTTCAATAATAAAGGCCGTAATTCCTTTTGCCTGTTGGGTCTGATCGGTACTGGCAAATACAACATAAATATCGGCCACCCCGCCATTAGTGATAAAAATTTTTGAACCATTCAGGACATACTGATTTCCCTCTAAACGTGCTGTTGTTTTCATTCTACTAGCATCTGAACCGCTTCCTGGCTCTGTTAAACCATAGGCGCCCATTTTCTCTCCTTGTGCCATTGGCCGTAAAAATTTTTGTTTTTGTTCTTCATTTCCAAATTTATTAATTGGCCAGCCGGCTAGCGAGGTATGTGCGGAAAGTGTAACACCGATTGATGCATCTACACGCGATAACTCTTCAACCGCAATACAGTATGCTAAATAATCACTGCCAATTCCACCATACTCTTCCGACCAAGGAATCCCGGTTAAACCAAGCTCTCCCATTTTCTCAAAAATAGAACGTTCAAAATATTGTTCTTCATCTCTTTTGGCAGCTGTTGGTTCAATTTCATTTTGAGCAAACTCACGAACCATTTTTCGAATCATTTGATGTTCATCTGATAATAGAAAATTCACCTAATTCAACTCCCTAAAATGATAGTGCTTGACATCTTGCTAATAGAAATAGAACGTTACTATAATTATTTTTTATTTTGGCTTTGTTAGCGGACAATGTTCATAAACATAGCATTTATTTTAAAACCTCATTACTTTTACAACAAAATTCTTTTAATATGGCTTCAGTATGTTCACCCACTTCTGGTATGGGATTCATTACTGTATCGATGCCTTCAAACGTAACTGGTGGAAGTAAAGCTTTTAACTTTCCAACAGGGGACTCTACCTCCTGCCAGCGATTTCTAGCCTCTAATTGTGGATGATTCATAAATTCCTTCATTGTATTCAAACGCGCGTTTGCAATTTTCGCTTCTTGCAGCTTTTCAATAATTTGATCGGAACTTAAATGATTAAATCCTTCATTTATAATATTTTCCAGTGCATCACTATTTTCCGAACGCAAATAATTGCTTTTGAACCTATCATCATCTGTTAACTCAGGTCTTTCTAGAACCATTTCGCAGAATTGCTGCCATTCTCTTTCATTTTGGACTCCTAAGAAAACTAATTTTCCATCTCCAGCCATGAAAGGTCCATATGGATAAATAGTTGCATGACTTGCCCCTGTTCGTTTTGGTTCAGTTCCCCCATATCCTGCATAATACATTGGATATCCCATCCATTCGCCAAGTGCTTCTAGCATCGATACTTCCATAACGGTTCCTTTTCCCGTTTGGCCTCTTGCAATTAATGCCGTTAAAATTCCCGTATATGCATACATGCCTGCTGAAATGTCTGCTATGGAAATCCCCACTTTTGATGTTATTTCTTCCGTACCTGTAATTGACAACAAGCCTGCCTCACATTGGATAAGTAAATCATAAGCTTTCTTATCACGGTATGGTCCATCTGTTCCATACCCTGATATACCGCAAATAATTAATTTTGGATATTTCTTTTGTAATTCAGCCGGACTGAATCCAAGTCTATCCACGGCACCTGGGGCTAAGTTTTGAACAAATACATCTGCTTCTGATAAAATTTTATCCAAAACCTTTTTATCCTCATCCCGTTTCAAATCAAGTGCTAAGGATTCCTTCGAGCGATTTAACCATACAAAGTGACTTGCCATTCCCTTCACCGTAGTATCATAGTGACGCGCAAAATCTCCTGTAGGTCTTTCCACTTTTATCACACGAGCACCTAAATCAGCTAATTGTCTTGTCGCAAAAGGTGCTGCTACTGCCTGTTCCAATGAAACAACTGTCATTCCTTTTAAAGGTAACATCCCTGAATACCCCCCAATGTAATATGAGTATTTTCTACAGCTGTTAAATAACTGACCTCGTAAGATGATTGACTACACATACACCTATTTTCTGATATCGCCTATTTTACTGTTTTACTGCGGTAAATTCTTCGATTAGCATGGGGATAATTTCAAATAAATCACCAACAATTCCGTAGTCTGCCACTTGGAAAATATTCGCTTCTGGATCTTTATTAATTGCGACGATTACTTTAGAATTTGACATACCTGCTAGATGTTGAATGGCTCCGGATATCCCGCAAGCAATATATAGATCAGGTGTTACTACCTTTCCGGTTTGACCAATCTGAAGTGAATAATCACAAAATTCGGCATCACAGGCACCACGAGATGCACCGACTGCACCACCAAGAGCTTCGGCAAGCTCTTTTAATGGTTTAAACCCTTCTTTACTTTTCACTCCTCGCCCACCAGCGACAATCACTTTTGCCTCGGAAAGATCAACTCCTTTGCTTGCTTTTCGAACAACATCCTTGATGATAGTCCGTAAATCTTTAATATCAACAGATAAGGAAGAAATCTCTCCTGTACGGGATACATCTTTTTCCAATGGTGTTAGATTATTGGGACGAATCGTTGCAAATATAAGGCCTTTTTTAACTATTTTCTTTTCGAAAGCTTTACCGGAATAAATCGGTCGAATAAAAATAGGATTTTCACCTGCTTCTTCAACTCCAGTAACATCTGAAATCAGACCAGAGTCCAATTTCACAGCGAGGCGTGGAGCCAAATCTTTCCCTAGAGCCGTATGCCCAAAAAGAATCCCTTCAGGTTTTTCTTGTTTCATTACCGCAAGCAGCGCTTGTGAAAAGCCATCCGATGTATACTGACTTAATTGTTCAGACACTACGATTATCACTCGGTCAGCGCCGTATTGAATTAGTTCATTCCCAAATGATTGATTCTCCTCCCCTACGAGTACACCTACTACCTCACCCCCATTCGCTAACTGCTTGGCTGCACCAATCGCTTCAAATGATACATTTCTTAAAGCACCCTCTCGTACCTCTCCTAAAACAAGCATTTTTTTAGCCATATTAAACTCCTCCTGCGCATAAGTTTTTTATCCTTATTTCTAATTACAACATTGCCTAATTAAATAACTTTCGCTTCGTTACGTAACAATTGGACAAGTCCACTCACCTGCTCATTTAATTCCCCGCTCAATACTTTACCAGCTTCTTTTTTAGGAGGTAAAAAGATCTCCACTGTTTGCACCTTCGCTTCAACATCATCCTCATCGAGTTCCAAATCCTCTAAGTCCACCTTATCAAACGGCTTTTTCTTTGCTTTCATAATTCCTGGCAGAGAGGGATAACGCGGCTCATTTAAACCTTGCTGGGCCGTAACCAATATTGGCAAAGAAGCTTCAATCGTTTCAGAATCTCCCTCTACATCACGGACAATAGTCACCTTACGACCATCAATCTCCAGCTTTGTAATCGTTGTAATATAAGGGATATCCAACATTTCAGCTACACGTGGGCCGACTTGACCTGAACCTCCATCAACCGTTACATTTCCCCCAATAATTAAATCCACCTCTTTATTCTTTAAATACTCGGTCAAAACTTTAGCTGTTGTGTATTGATCGCCATCTTCAATATCATCTTCAATGTTAATCAGTACAGCTTTATCTGCGCCCATTGCTAGAGCCGTTCGCAATTCCTTTTCCACCTCTTCTCCTCCAACAGAAATGACCGTTACTTCCCCGCCTTCTCTATCACGCACTTGAATGGCTTCTTCGACAGCATATTCATCATATGGATTGATAATAAACTCTGCGCTATCTTCATTGATTCTGCCATTTGAAAGTGTAATTTTTTCTTCTGTATCAAAAGTTCTTTTCAATAGTACGTAAATATTCAAGTTAAACCCTCCTAGTAAAACCTTGTTATTATTTTGAATAATCAGAAAATACTTTGCGAAAAATGAGTTTTATAAATAGGCTCTGTTAAAGAATATTGTTGATCTTTGACTCATTTAAGCTGTATGGTCATGAAATAGTAGGAGAAAATGCATTTTCTCCTACTATCTCATGACCATACAGCAACCTTTCAGCATAGCTGAAAGGCGTGTGAAATGTTCATTTCACACGAATGAGTCAAAAATCTGGCTTATCAACACGGTACTTTAAGAAAGCCTATAAATAAGAAAACTCTGTGATGATATCGCCCTCCTGTAACTATCCCTTACTAGATTCAAAATGACGTTTTGCTGATGGAGTCATTGTAGCATGTTTTAATGCGGGAATTTATGCATATTTCACATCTAATCAATGCATTATTTGCTTTGTTTTATTGGAAGGGGCAAATATATAATAAGTTCAAGAAGTTGGAATTTTCTAAAAAAATAAACTGTAAACCATCTTTTCGATGTGTAAGGAGGAATTTTATAGGGGTACGAAATATAGCATGCAGATGTTTTTTCACGGGAAATAAGCACGATGATACATTTCATAGCTCGTGCTTACTTCATCTAATAAGGAGAAAACTTCAACAAAAAATCACTATAAATAAACAACTATAACCAAACGTTTATCATGATTGCCTAACATCGCTTTTATTGTGATAAGAAAAAATAAAATCTTTAAAGAAATGAACAGCTTTTGAAATGTAGCCTTCTTTTTTATGGATTAAATAAATGGTTCTACCAAAATCAAAATCCAAAACTGGAACGATTTTTATTCCATTAATATTTCGAACAATCGATTCTGGAACAAGTGCAATACCCATGTTAGCTGCAACTAAACCAATAATGCTAGTTGCCTCTAAGCCATCATATGCTATATGAATTTTAATATTGAGTTTTAAGAAAAGAGAATCAATTAATTCCCTTAACTCCGTATCAGCATTGTAGTGAATAAAGTTCTCTTTCATGACTTCTTCTAGTTTAATACTTTTCATTTGTGCAAATCGATGTTGATCAGAAGCAATTAATACAATCTTTTCTTTGAAAATAGGATTGTAGACTAATTCAGAAAAAGATTGAAACTGTGTAGCAAATCCTAAATCCGTTTCATTCGTTAATAAATCTTTAACAATAACAGATGCGTTATTTTCATTTAACGTAATGGTATGACCAGGATTGGAACGTTGAAATTCCTTTAGTAATGACGGGATATAGTTTAATCCAAGGCTATGCACAAATGAAATTGAAATATTCCCAATATCAGGATGTATTAATTGAGCTAGGTTTTCTTTTGACATTTCTAGTTGGCTCACTATTTTTCTTGCATCTTCTAAAAAAACCTTTCCATATCTATTTAACAGGATTTTTCGATTTCTTCGGTCAAATAATGGTATGCCTAATTCATTTTCTAAAGATGTGATGGAACGACTTAAAGCGGACTGAGATAAAGCTAACATTTCCGAGGCCTTTGTCATATGCCCCTGCTCTGCAAGAACAATAAAATAGTGCAATTGTGTCATATCCATTTTTATACCACCTTTTCATTCGATCAATATCGTCTATCTTTGTTTTACACTGCATGGGATATATCGTCAATAAATTAACTGATTATTTATATTATTGAAACTATATGAATCTCTCCAAATGAACAAATAGTTTAAGAAAGAAGTGAGAAAAAATGAGTTTTTTGCAAATTAGTTACATAGGAAAGAACAAAGATATCGTTTTAGTAGAATTAAACCGCCCTGAAACACGCAACGCTTTTAATACAGAAATGGCCATTGAACTGTTAAAAACCTTTCAAAATATCGCAACATCTCATGCAAGAGTAGTCATACTTACTTCTATTACTCCAAAGGCATTTTGTTCCGGTGCAGATTTGAAAGAACGAAATGGGATGACAGAGCAAGAATGGAAGGAACAGCATACACTTTTTGAGCAAATGTTTGATAGCATTGCCGATGTTCCCCAACCAGTCATAGCAGCGGTAGATGGCTATGCACTTGCCGGAGGTTTTGAAATGGTTTTGAACTGTGACATGATTGTAGCTGCTGATACAGCAACATTCGGTTTACCTGAGGTAACAAGAGGAATTATGCCAGGCGGTGGCGGTTCACGATTACTATCAAAGCGGATTGGTGTTCATCATGCGAAAGAGTGGCTATGTACAGGTAAATTGATATCTGGAGAAGAGGCCAACCGTGCAGGACTTCTTAATATTCTGACTCATTCAAATGACATTCGTAATAAAGCAATAGAAATAGCTGAAAAAATTGCGAACAACGCACCGCTGGCCGTTCAAAATTGTAAGGCTGCAGTAGATGAACTATACAGTATGCCGACAGAAGAAGCTAGAAGAATGGAAATTCGTTACTATAATCGCTGTGTTAACACGGAAGACCGTCTAGAAGGTGTTCGAGCATTTGTTGAAAAACGTCCACCACAATTTGTTGGTAAATAATTGATAACGATAGTAAAAAACAAAAAAGTTAAGAAATCATAAATAAATTATTTTTAGGAGGGATAAGCAAATGAGTTCAATCACTTTACAGGAAAGAACAGAATTTCAAGAGGCATTAAGGAAAGGTGTCCGTGCTGTATGCAGCAAATATCCTGATTCCTATTGGAGAGAATTAGAGGCAAAATCAGCCTATCCAGAGGAATTCGTTAATGATATTACACAATGCGGATATTTATCCGCATTAATTCCTGAAGAGTATGGTGGATCAGGACTTGGAATCGTAGAAGCTTCTATTATATTAGAAGAAATTAATCGTTCAGGCGGAAACTCAGGAGCTTGTCACGCACAAATGTATACGATGGGAACCTTGCTTCGCCATGGAAACAAAGAACAAAAGGAAAAGTATTTACCGAAGATTGCAAATGGTTCTTTAAGATTACAGGCATTTGGTGTCACTGAGCCAAATACAGGAACAGATACAACAAAATTAAAAACTTTTGCAGAACGCAAAGGTGATAAATATATCGTAAACGGTCAAAAAGTATTTATTTCACGTACACAATACTCAGACTTAATGCTTCTATTAGTACGAACAACTCCACTAGAGCAAGTAACAAAAAAAACAGAAGGACTTTCCGTTTTACTTGTTAATCTCAAAGAAGCCGTTGGCAACGGATTAACAATTAAACCCATCCGTACAATGATGAATCACGCAACGACGGAATTATTTATCGAAGATTTGGAGGTCCCTGTAGAAAATTTAATCGGTGAAGAAGGAAAAGGCTTTAAATATATTTTAGACGGTATGAATGCTGAACGTATCCTAATTGCTGCAGAATGTATCGGCGATGGCCGCTGGTTTATTGAACGTGCAACAAATTATGCAAAGGAAAGAATTGTTTTTAATCGCCCAATTGGTCAAAACCAGGGAGTCCAATTTCCAATTGCTCGTGCACATGTGAATATTGAAGCCGCAGATCTTATGCGTTACCGTGCAGCGGAATTATTTGATTCTGGTAAAAAGTGTGGGGCAGAAGCCAATATGGCAAAGCTTCTAGCTGCAGATGCATCATGGGAAGCGGCAAACGCAGCTTTACAGACACATGGTGGTTTTGGCTTTGCAGAAGAATATGACATTGAACGTAAATTTAAAGAAACTAGATTATATCAAGTAGCTCCCATTTCTACAAATCTAATTCTTTCTTACGTGTCAGAACACGTCCTTGGATTGCCGCGATCTTACTAAGGAGGTTGTGCTATTTTGTTTACTCCTAAAAAAGTTGAACTCATTGAAGTAGGGCCGCGTGACGGCTTACAAAATGAACTAAAAGCTATCTCTACTGATCAGAAGAAACAACTCATTGCTGAGCTCGCGAAGACAGGCATCTCTCGTATGGAAACGGCTGCTTTTGTAAGCCCCAAGTGGGTTCCGCAAATGGCTGATGCAGAAGAAATCAGTCAGTATTGTAATGAACTAGGAATTACTTACATTGTTTTAACTCCTAATCAGAAGGCACTCCACCGGGCCATTGAAGTGAAGGCACCTCAAATTGCTGTATTCATTGGAGCAAGTTCAACATTTAACAAAAAAAATATCAATAAAACAACAAATGAGTCCCTAGCAGAAACAGAAAAAATGTTTGAGTTAGCCAAAAAACATGGAATTTTCATAAGAGCTTATATATCCATGTCCTTTTCCTGCCCCTATCAAGGAAAGGTATCTTTTGAAGAATTAAATTATATTTGTCAGCGTTTTGTCGAACTGGGGGCAGATGAAATAGATATTGGTGATACAAATGGGTATGCAAACCCTAAGATTGTCTACGAGCGATTCTCCAGACTCAAAGACATCTATCCGGACACCACCTTTGTCGGTCACTTTCACGATACACGAAAAATGGCACTAGCCAATACATTAGCAGCGATGGAGGCTGGAATTGATAAGTTTGATAGTTCAATAGGCGGATTAGGAGGATGCCCATTTTCACCAGGAGCAACCGGAAATTTGGCAACTGAAGACATCGCACTAATGCTCTCGGAAATGGGAGTTGAAACAGGTATACAAATTAATCAGCTGAATAAGATTATTCCATTTGCACAATCTCTTTCTAGCCGACTTCAAGCCGTAACTTAGATTGTATATGCGACTAAGTAAGCCTCCTTATTCATTCGTGAGCAGGAGGCTTTGTTTGTTGGTGAAATAGCCATGTCTTTCTAAAGCGGCAAAGATTGCTCTTGCTTCTTCTTTAGGGCTGTATGTCAATCTGAATCGTATTGCCCGGTGATTATTTTTAGTAAATCTGATAATTATTCATTCCATATTAACAAGCCGTATCTTCACCAGCGCGCCACATATCAATGGCTTTATGAATAAATTGTTCCAATCCCGTAACTTCAATCTCTATAGATTTTTTGACGCGAATGCAGCCTTTTCCATAATTATAGCCCGCTAATAGGGTTTCTGCATTTTCTATCTTATCTATTGTACCCACATAGAGGCTGACATAATGTTTTTGCGCGTTTAACGCGAAGACATAGTTATCATCTTTACCATAATTCAGCATCTTATAGCGAATCACCTCTTCCAATTCAGGTGCATAAGCGAAAATCATTTGTCGAATCGTGAGTAGTTTCTCTTTTCTCCAATCCTCCTCAAGCATCTCTAAATATTCTGCGGAATTCTTTGCATTATATTGCATGTTGAAGACTCCCTTCTACATTTTTCAATTTTACTGTTGGGGAATGGCAATGCGTCATCATCGTTTAAATAAAAAATCATTTCATTTTGACATATTATATTATGTGGAATAGTTTTACATCCCTTTGATAAACATGTCTAATATCCTTTCTAAAATTCAAGATAAAGATTATGATAAATAGCATTTTAATTAAGAATCTTTCTTCTGTAAAATGATTTCAAACCCCACCTTTTTCAACCGTTTTCCATCAAAACAAAAAACACCCACAAACATTGATATATCAACATTTGTGAGTGTCTTATCATTTTTTAATTTAATTTATTTTAGTCTAAAGATACCGGTGGTCGGGGTCGAACCGACACTCCAGAAGGAACACGATTTTGAGTCGTGCGCGTCTGCCAATTCCGCCACACCGGCCTAATATTAAGATAAAAATGGAGGCGGCAACCGGATTCGAACCGGTGGTAAAGGTTTTGCAGACCTCTGCCTTACCACTTGGCTATGCCGCCGAACATAAATGGAGCGGAAGACGGGATTCGAACCCGCGACCCCCACCTTGGCAAGGTGGTGTTCTACCACTGAACTACTTCCGCAAATGGCTGGGCTAGCTGGATTCGAACCAACGAATGACGGAGTCAAAGTCCGTTGCCTTACCGCTTGGCTATAGCCCAATAATAGTTTTCATGGGGCGGCTGATGGGAATCGAACCCACGAATGTCGGAACCACAATCCGATGCGTTAACCACTTCGCCACAGCCGCCATGGTGATTAACAGGGGTAGTAGGAATCGAACCCACACCAAAGGTTTTGGAGACCTTCGTTCTACCTTTAAACTATACCCCTAAATGGTGGAGGGGGACGGATTCGAACCGCCGAACCCAAGGGAGCGGATTTACAGTCCGCCGCGTTTAGCCACTTCGCTACCCCTCCATATGAATGGTGGCTCAGGACGGAATCGAACCGCCGACACATGGATTTTCAGTCCATTGCTCTACCGACTGAGCTACTGAGCCACAATAAATATAAAAAATAAATGGCGGTCCGGACGGGACTCGAACCCGCGACCTCCTGCGTGACAGGCAGGCATTCTAACCAACTGAACTACCGGACCAATTGCGGGGACAGGATTTGAACCTGCGACCTTCGGGTTATGAGCCCGACGAGCTACCGGACTGCTCCACCCCGCGATAATAAAAAGTATATGGTGGAGGATGACGGGCTCGAACCGCCGACCCTCTGCTTGTAAGGCAGATGCTCTCCCAGCTGAGCTAATCCTCCACATATTAAAATGGTGACCCCTACGGGATTCGAACCCGTGTTACCGCCGTGAAAGGGCGGTGTCTTAACCGCTTGACCAAGGGGCCCATATCATGATGGCGGAGAGCAAGGGATTTGAACCCTTGAGACAGGTTTTGCCCGCCTACACGATTTCCAATCGTGCTCCTTCGGCCACTCGGACAGCTCTCCTAATGGCTCCGCAGGTAGGATTCGAACCTACGACCGATCGGTTAACAGCCGATAGCTCTACCACTGAGCTACTGCGGAATAATATAAATCTGCTTGGCGACGTCCTACTCTCACAGGGGTAAGACCCCAACTACCATTGGCGCTGAGAAGCTTAACTTCCGTGTTCGGGATGGGAACGGGTGTGACCTTCTCGCTATCGTCACCAAACGATTTTGTTTGAGGAATTGTTCCCTCAAAACTAGATAATGCTGAAGAAAAAAC
>Ga0182742_1000147_pt1 | contig 133722 bp, 123 predicted proteins | sample eDN5th37CBELigMG_FD_128880 | JGI IMG/M metagenome (GOLD analysis project Ga0182742, IMG submission 128880) | Enriched Miracle-Growth compost microbial communities from Emeryville, California, USA - eDNA 5th pass 37_C BE-Lig MG (version 2)... ... | reverse complement strand
ACGGTGACGAACCAAAGCGGATGAATCGCCGCCGGGGAGAGCACGAAGCAAGCCGATAAAACCACCGCGCGCGGAACGCCGGATGTCTCCGGTGCGACCGTGGTGACTAACTCGTGTGCTTTCTACACTTGCACACGAGGCTGCGGACGCATCGCGCGTCCGGCGTTCCGCGCGCCCTCTTCCCAAGAGAGGGCGAAGCGTTCCTCGCAAAACTCGGGCGCAGCGCGCCGCGAGATCGCGATGCCGCGTCCGTATCGCGGAGCAAACTTGCGTTTAGATGCTAGATGCGGTCACGCCTGCGTTTTGCTGTCGCGGGACGCTGGCAAATTTCTCAAGGCCATAGTTAGATGGCTTCATTCCAATAAAAAAGCTTTCAAGGGAGAGAACACGAAATGATCGGACTACTGTCTCGCCTGGTCGCAATGTCGGCCGCGGCGCTGTTGCTTACCGCCGGCGGCGCGTTGGCTCAGAAGAAATACGACACCGGCGCCAGCGACACCGAAATCAAGATCGGCAATATCGAGGCCTATAGCGGCCCGGCGTCGGCCTACGGCATTATCGGCAAGACCGAGGAAGCCTATTTCAAGATGATCAACGATCAGGGCGGCATCAAAGGCCGCAAGATCAATTTCATCTCCTACGACGACGCCTACAGCCCGCCGAAGACCGTCGAGCAGACCCGCAAGCTGGTGGAAAGCGACGAGGTGCTGTTCATTTTCAATCCGCTCGGCACGCCGACCCAATCGGCCGTGCAGAAGTACCTGAACGCCAAGAAGGTGCCGCAGCTCTTCATCGCCTCCGGCTCGAGCAAATGGGACGACGCCAAGAATTTTCCGTGGACCATGGGCTTTCAGCCAAGCTATCGCTCCGAGGCCCGCATTTTCGCCAAGTACATTCTGGCCAATAAGCCGGACGGCAAGGTCGCGGTGTTCTATGCCAATGACGACTTCGGCAAGGACTATCTGCTTGGCCTCAAGGATGTCTTCGGCGAGAAGGCGTCCAAGATCATCATCGCCGAGGAAAGCTACGAGAACAGCGAGCCGACGATCGATTCCCACATCGTCAAGCTGAAGGGGACCGGCGCTGATATTCTCGTCAACATCTCCACGCCGAAATTCGCCGCGCAGGCCATCAAGAAGATGCACGAGATCGGCTGGAAGCCGATGCATCTGATGACCGACGTGTCGATCTCGATCGGCGCGGTGATGAAGCCGGCCGGGCTCGACGCCTCCGAAGGCATTCTGTCCGCCGGTTATCTGAAGGATGCGTCCGATCCGCAGTGGAAGGACGATGCGGGGATGAAGAAGTTCATGGCCTTCGTCGAGAAGTACATGCCGGGAGCCAATATTTCCGACGCCAACATGGTCTACGGCTATGCCGCCGCGCAGACCATGGTGCATGTGCTGGAGCAGTGCGGCGACGACCTGACGCGTGCCAACGTCATGAAGCAGGCCGCCAGCATCAAGCAGTTCGTACCCGATACACTGATCCCCGGAATTCACGTCAAGACCAGTGCTGCCGACTTCGCTCCCATCGAGCAGTTGAAGATGATGAAGTTCAGCAACGGCAAGTGGGACCTGTTCGGCGAGGTCTTGAGCGCCGAGACGGACCGCTGATCGCACATGCGATACCTCAAATGATCACGGGCGGCGTCTTGAGGGACGCCGCCCGTCGCGTTTGATCGGGTCGCGTGCCGAAGCCGTCAGGCGGCGTCGGCAATCATCTTGAGGAAGCTGTCGATCTCGCTCTGCAGGTTGCTGGTGGAGTCCGAGAGCTGTTTGGCCGATGACAGCAGTTGCACCGACGCGGCGCCGGTCTGATTGGCGCCTTCGCCGACCTCGGCAATCGTACCGGCGACCTGGGTGGTGCCGGCCGCGGTGCGCTGAATATTGCCCGAGATCTCCTGCGTCGCCGCGCCCTGTTCCTCGATCGCCGCTGAAATCGCCGTGGTGATTTCCGAGATCTGGCCGATGGTGGTGCTGATCATCCGGATCGAGGCGACGGCTTCCTGGGTGGCGGTCTGCATGCCGGCGATCTGGGTGCTGATTTCGTCGGTGGCCTTGGCGGTCTGCGCCGCCAGCGCCTTGACCTCCTGCGCCACCACGGCGAAGCCGCGACCAGCCTCGCCGGCCCGTGCCGCTTCGATGGTGGCATTGAGCGCCAGCAGATTGGTCTGTTCGGCCACCGACGTGATCAGCTTGATGACGTCGCCAATGCGTCCGGCGGCCTGGGAGAGCGCGTTGATGCGGGCATCGGTCTCGTCGGCCTGTTTCACGGCGTTGGTGGCGATCCGGTTGGAGTCCTGCACCTGCTTTGAAATCTCCTGTACCGAACTGGCCAGTTCTTCCGTCGCCGAAGCCACCGACTGGACGTTGCTCGAAGCGTCTTCCGACGCGCTGGTGACGACCTGAGCGAGGCGGGTGGTGTTCTCGGCGTTGTCGCTCAGCGCACGAGCGGTTCCTTCGAGCTCGGTGGAGGCCTGCGAGAGGGAGTCGATAATGACGTGGAAACGCTCGCTGGCGGTGGCGATCGCCTGCTTGCGGGTCTGGCGATTGGAGCCGAAATAGACCGCGACGGTGGTCTCGGTATCCAGGGTCACCACCTTGCCGATGGCTTTGAGCATGGCGGCTTTCTTGTCGCGGGCCGCGGCGATGGCGGCCTTGCCGAACCGCGGAACGGTGACGCTGGCTTCGATTTCCGCCGCGAGCTGGTCGCCGGTGAACATCTGGCGGCACCCGACATACCATTGCGGAGCGACGCCGATCTCCTGATTGAATTCGCAAATCCGCTGAGCCGAGTTGCGATACGCCTCATCGAACTTGCCGGCTGCGATCAGATCCCAGTGGGCCAGCTGCATGGCGATCGCATCGGAGACCAGTTGCGGGCTTTTGAAGATGCCCGAGTTCGGATCGTAATGGCGAACCTTGTCATAGAACTTGGCCAGAATGCCCGGGAGCACTTTGGCGAGAAAGGGCTGCATCTCTCGAAGCGTGGCGCGGGTGGCCTCGTCGGTCTGAATCAAGTCGAGACGAATCTGGTTCCAGTCGGGGGTCATTCTGATCTCCGGGACCTGCCATGAAATGGCAGCCATTAAACGGAACCGCAGTTAATGGAGTGCGAATTTACCGCATTTCGGAACTCATTTTGCATGAAAGATACGAAAAACCCGGAGCGGGCGCTCCGGGGCTTGGACCGTTGGAAGACGGTGGCGCGGGAATTACTCCGGCTTGCCGATCTTGATTTTGAGCGTGCCGATGCCGTCGATCCCGCATTCCACCCGATCGCCGGCGATTAGGGGGCCGACCCCCGCCGGCGTGCCGGTCAGGATGATGTCTCCGGCGCCCAGCGTGACCTGTTCGGACAGCTTTGCGATGATCTCAGGGACGCTCCAGATCAGTTCGGCAAGATCGCCGCTCTGCTTTTCGGCGCCGTTGACGGACAACCAGATTTTGCCCTTGGCCGGGTGGCCGATCTTGGCGGCCGGCTGCAGGGCGCCGCAGGGTGCCGAATGGTCGAAGGACTTGCCGATCTCCCACGGACGCTCCTTCTTCTTGGCGGCTCCCTGCAAGTCGCGGCGGGTCAGATCGATCCCGACGGCGTAGCCGTAAACATGGTCGAGCGCCTTGTCGGCCGAGATATTGCGCCCGCCGCTCTTCAGCGCCACCACGAGTTCGACTTCGTGGTGAAAATCCTTGGTCAAGGGCGGGTAGGGGATGGTGGCGCCATCGGCGACCAGCATGTCGGCGTGCTTTGCGAAGAAGAACGGCGGATCGCGCTCGTCGTTGCCCATCTCGCGAATGTGTTCGAGGTAATTGCGCCCGACGCACCAGATGCGGCGAACGGGAAAGGTCTTGCTTTCGCCGGCGACGGCGATGGCGGCCTGCGGCGGGACGGGAATGACGAAAGACGCGGCGGTGCTCATGCGGAATCCGATGATCGAGGAGGGAATAGACAGTTCAGTCTATGCCGAGGCGGTGACGGCCGCCAGCGGTGCCGTCTCCCGATGTTGCAGACGGAAGAACGATGCATAGCGGCCATTGCGACGCAACAGGTCGTCATGGCGCCCGCACTCGACGATCTCGCCGCCTTCGACCACAAGGATCGCATCGGAATTCATGATGGTATGCAGGCGATGGGCGATCACGATGGTGGTGCGGTTCTGGCACAGATGGGTGATCGCCTCCTGCACCTGCTTTTCGGATTCCGAATCCAGCGCCGCGGTCGCCTCGTCGAGCAGGATGATCGGCGCGTTCTTGACCAGCGCCCGAGCGATGGCGATGCGCTGACGCTGGCCGCCGGAGAGTTGCGTGCCGTGCTCGCCGACCGGCGTATCGTAGCCGTTCGGAAAGCTCATGATGAAATCGTGAGCGCAGGCGGCTTTCGCCGCTGCGATGATCTCCTCATGGCTTGCGCCTGGTCTTCCGAATGCGATGTTTTCGCGAATGGTGGCACGGAACAGATAGACATCCTGCCCGACATAGGCCGTCTGTTGCCGCAGTGAGCGCCGCGACACGGTGGAGATGTTCTGCCCGTCGATCAGGATCTCCCCGCTGCCGGTTTCATAGAGCCGCAGCAGCAGGGCCAGCACGGTGGACTTGCCGCCGCCGGAGGGACCAACCAGCGCAGTGACTTTGCCCGGCTCGGCCACGAAGCTCATCCGGTTCAGGACCGGCTCGCCCGGGCGATAGGCGAAGGTCACGTCACGCAGCTCGACGCGCGCGTCCGTGAGCTTGAGCGCAGGCTTATCGCTGTCGTCGGGCTCGCTCGCGGGACTGTCGATGATTTCGATCAGCTTGCGGGCGCCGATCAGGCTGCTGTTGAGATCGATATTCAGCCGTGCCAGCCGTTTCGCCGGCTCATAAGCCAGCAGGAATGCGGTCAGGAACGAGAAGAACTGTCCTGGCGTCGCCCCCATCGCCACCACGCGGTAGCCGCCATACATTAGGCCGCCGGCAATGGCGAAACCGCCGAGGGTTTCCATCAGCGGGCTGGAGCGATTGGAGATGCGGGCCATTTTGTTGGAGTCGCGCTCCACGGCATTGATGCTGACGTCGATGCGCTCCTGCATCGTCTGCTCGAGCGTAAACGCCTTGACGGTGCGGATGCCTTGAAGCGATTCCTGCATCGTCTCCATGATATCGGCGGTGCCGTGAAACTGACTGTGCGCCAGCCCCTTGATACGCTTCACCAGCTTGCGCAGCACGATCATCGCGGGCGGCGCCACCAGTGCGCCGAGCAGCGACATATAGGGGTCCTGCATCACCATCACGGCGACGAGGCCGATCAGCGACAGCAGATCGCGACCGATGGCATTGATCAGCAGGTTGAGAACCTGGGTTACGGAGGTGGCACCGGCGGTGAGCCGCGCCAGGAATTCCGAGGAGTGTCGCTGCGAAAAAAAGCCGATGCTCTCGCTCATCAGCTTGGCGAACAGCCGGCGCTGATTGTTGGCGAGAATGGCATTGCTGATCTGCGAAAGGATCACCGAGTGACCGTAGGTCGATGCACCCTTGATGATGAAGATGGCGAGCACCACCAGCGACAGCGTGAAGATGCCGCGCACGTTGCGATCGACGTAAGCCTGATTGATGACTTCGCCCAGAAGATATGCCGCGCTCGCGGTCGCCGCGGCCGCGACACCCATCAGCACGAAAGCCGCGAGATAACGCCGCCAGTAGGCCGACGCCTGCTCGCTGATCAGCCGGCGAATCAGAATCGCCGCGCCATAGGGATCATCGGTAATCTTGCGAGGGGTATCGGTCATCCGCGTTCCAGTGACGGGCAAACCGCGAGGGTGCGCGTCAGGGTTGTATGCGAAACGTCCGCCTCAATTGCCCGCTATGCGCGGCTTTTTCAAGCCGGGAACCGGACTTTTACCAAGTCTCTAAGGATCCGCTGCCATCGACCCGCCTCCTTACCGGTTACCGGTGGGCTATGCGGATTCGGCCCGCAATTGGTCTTCGCCGCGACTTTGCGCCAGTTTGGTTTCCCACGCCAGCGCATGCGCGGCGATGGTTGGCAGATCGTCGTATTGCGGTGTCCAGTCGAGTGTCGCGCGCAGCCGGCTGGTGTCGGCGATCATGGTCATGATGTCGCCCGCGCGGCGCGGGGCATATTGAACGGCGAAATTATAGCCGGCCACACGGCGCACCGCTTCGATGGTTTCCAGCACCGAATAGCCCCGGCCATAGCCGCAATTGAGGGTGGTCGAGGAACCGCCGTCGCGCAGGTAGGCGAGTGCGGCGCGATGTGCCTGCACCAGATCGGTGACGTGAATGAAATCGCGGATGCAACTGCCATCCGGTGTCGGATAGTCGGTGCCGAAGACATCGATCTTGGCGCGCTGGCCGGTGGCGGCTTCGACCGCGATCTTCAACAGATGCGTGGCACCCACAGTCGCAAGTCCGATGCGCGCGAGGGGATCAGCGCCGGCGACGTTGAAATAGCGCAGGACGACGAAGTTCAGGTCATGGGCTGCAGCGGTGTCATGCAGCATGATCTCGCTCATCAGCTTCGAGGCGCCATAGGGCGATAACGGGCGCGTCGGCGCGTCCTCCGCAACCGGCATGTGGTCCGGATTGCCGTAGACCGCCGCGGTGGAGGAAAAGATGAAGCGGCGGACATTGCCCCTGACGGCGGCGGCAAGGAGGCTGCGCGTCGTCAGCGTGTTGTTGCGGTAATAGCCGAGCGGGTCGCGCATCGAGTCCGGCACCACGACCGATCCGGCGAAATGGATGATTGCATCGACGTGATGGTTCGCGATCACGCCATCGACGAGATTTTCATCGCCCGCGTCGCCGATGAACAGCGGGACGCCTTCGGGGAGTGCAGCGGAGAATCCCGTCGACAAATTGTCGATCACCACCACGCTCTCGCCGGCCTCCACCAGCGCGAGAACCATATGGCTGCCGATATAGCCGGCGCCGCCGGTGACGAGCACGCTCATGAGAGGCCCTTTCGTGATCTGCCGCGCCTGCTGCCGTGACGGTGACGCACGCGACGGAGCGCCCGAGGCCGAAAGCCTACAGCCGCAGGGGTGCAGACAAGGTAAAGCCATGCGATTGTCGTGGAGATTCGATGTGATCTTGGCTCCGAAACGTGCTTATGGTTGCCAAAATCTCACCGAATTGCGGGCAATGCGGGCTTCTGCGGTCGATGGACTCCCTTCTGTTTGTCAAAACCTCTTCGCTCGGCGATGTCGTGCACAACATGCCGGCTGTGACCGAAGCTCGCCGTCGCTGGCCGGACGCACATATCGGCTGGATCGTGGAGGAAGCCTTCGCGCCGCTGGCGCGACTACATCCCGGCGTGAACGAGGTGATCGCGGTGGCGACGCGCCGCTGGCGCGGCCGATTGCTGTCGCCGTCGACGTGGCAGGACATGGCCGCGTTTCGGACGCGCTTGCGTGCCCGGCAATACGATCGCGTCGTCGATACCCAAGGGCTGTTGCGTTCGGCACTGCTTGCAGCCCAGGCTCGTGGCGAGCGACATGGTTATGACGGCGGCAGCATCCGCGAGCCGATCGCGTCATGGTTCTACGACGTGCGGCATACGGTGTCGAAAGCCCAGCACGCGGTCCTGCGCAACCGTGCCTTGGCAGGATTGGCGCTGGATTTCATTCCGGCAGCTGCGATCGACTATGGCTTGCCGCGGCGATCCGATCTGGCCACAGCGCCTTACGCAGTGCTGCTGCATGGCACCTCGCGCGCGCGCAAGGAATGGCGCGAGTCGGACTGGATCGGATTGGGGCAGGCGCTACGCGAGCAGGGCTTGAATGTTCTGCTGCCATGGGGCAGCGAAGCCGAGCGCGTCCGGAGCGAGCGTCTCGCTGGCGCCATCAAAGGCAGCACGGTGCTGCCGCGCCGTCCGCTCGACGAAACCGCGCAGGTGATTGCGAACGCGGCGCTGGTGGTTGGCGTCGATACCGGGCTGCTGCATTTGGCAGCGGCCTACGCGGTGCCGCTGATCGGCATTTTCATCGCGACAGATCCGCAATTGACCGGTCCCATCGGGCCCGGACCGATCGAGATCGTCGGCAGCAATGGCGACTATCCCGGTTTTGCCCGCGCGGTTGATGCCGCGGCACGCTTAATGGCTTATCGCTCAGGCAATTAGCTGGATGACTTTGCGATCTTCTGCAGCACCTCGGTGACGAACGCCGCCAGATTGCCGCCCTTGAATAGAAATCCAGGAAATCCGCACATCTTCGCCGCTTCGATGTCGGTTGGTTTGTCGCCAATGACGAAGCTGCCGTCATGACGTACGGGCCACGCTGTCATCAAGTCGCGCAACATACCAGCCTTGGGCTTGCGACATTCGCAATCGCGCACATAGCCTGCGATTGAGCCTTCCGCGTGATGGGGACAGAAGCGGATATCGTCGATCCGCGCGCCCTCGCACTGCAATTCGCCGATCATCCAGGCATGCAGGTCGCGCACGTCCTGCTCGCTGAACATGCCGCGTGCCACACCGGACTGGTTGGAGATCACGAAAACCCAATAGCCCGCATCGTTGAGCGTGCGGATTGCGGGCCCAACGCCAGGCATCCAGCGGATGCGCTCGCGGGTACCGATATAGCCGTCATCGATATTCAGGACGCCGTCGCGGTCGAGGAAGGCGGCGGGTCTCGCCGAGGGGAGCGTTCCGCTCATGGCATGGTGTACTCATGCACGGGGCGGCGAGCCAACACATCGCGGATCACTTCACGTACGTCCGATACGGGAATGCTGCTGATGTAGGAGGCATCGTCACGCGCGGCGATGGAGTGATAGGGCATTTGCGTCCCGCGCAGCGAGGCCGGCTGCACGGCGGCGGCCAGCGGATTGAGCGGCGCCCAGTGCCACGGGCTGGTCGGGCCGAAGATGCCGATGGTCGGCGTCCCGGTGGCGGCGGCAACGTGCATCAGACCGGAGTCATTGGAAACGGCTAGATCGGCTGCCGCTATCGCGAGCACGCCCTGGCGCAGATCGGTACCGGTCAGGTCGCGGGCGCGAGGGCCGGCGGTCGCCACAATGGCGCGCGCGGCCTCGGTCTCGTCGGGGCCGCCCACGACCCAGACCTGCAGGCCATCGGCCGTCAGCGCCTTCGCGAGTTCCGGATAGCCGGGCCAGCGTTTATGAGCGCCGACCGAGCCGGGTGCCAGCGCCACCGCCGGCGCGTGGTCAATGCCGCTCGCCTGCCGCCAGGCGGCGACATCGGCGGCAGGAACCTGCAGTTCCGGTTCCGGCCATTGCGATGGCCGGGACGAGCCGGGCGGCAAAGCCAGCATGGCATTCTTATCGATCAGCCGGGGCAGGGCCCGCTCGCCCCAGCGCCAGCGGTTGATAAGGCCGAACCGGACCTCGCCGACAAAGCCGACCCGCTCCGGAATCCCCGCCAGAGCCGGGGCCAGAGCCGATTTCCAGGTGCGGGGCATGATCAATGCGGTGCCGTAACCTTCGGCACGGAGCCGGTGCGCCAGCCGCCACTGCCGATCCGGCACCAGCCGCGAGCGCAGCAGATCGTGAACGATGCCTTTGCGGACGCCGGGCATATAGTCGAGAAGCGGAGCGCAGAGCGGGGTGGTCAGGACGTCGATCGGCCGGTTGGGCCACCGTTGCTTCGCAACGCGGACCACGGTATGACCGCGCACGAAATCACCGATCCAATTGTACGGCACAATCAGCAGCGGCCGGGTGTCCGCAGCGTCAACCGGGCCGAAAGATGGATCGGAATCGATGTTCATAGCTTGATCTGGTGCGGCCGCTGTTCGCGTCGGGACGTAGTGGTTATCCGCTCCCAGCACTCAGGTAAAGCACTCCGGGGGCCGATCGACCGGGTCGGGGCCGCCGCGTCAGGCAAGGGGACAGCATGCTGCTGGTGACCGGAGGCGCCGGTTTTATCGGATCGAATCTGGTTGCGGCGCTCAACGAAGCCGGCCGGACCGACGTCGTGCTCTGCGACTGGCTCGGCCACGACGGCAGGTGGCGCAATCTCGCCAAGCGCCAGCTTGCCGACATCGTTCCTCCTGAACAACTGACGACCTGGCTGGAAGGGCGTCGCCTCGAGGCGGTCTTTCATCTCGGCGCGATCTCGGAGACCACCGCGACCGATGGCGATCTCGTGATCGAAACCAATTTTCGGCTGTCCACACGATTGCTCGACTGGTGCACCACGAACCCGACGCCGTTTATCTATGCGTCATCGGCGGCGACCTATGGCGACGGGGAGCAGGGCTTCGTCGACGATGCATCGCTGCCGGCGCTCCGGCAATTGCGGCCGATGAATCTCTACGGCTGGAGCAAGCACCTGTTCGATCTCAAGGTCGCGGATCGCGTGGCGCGAGGCGAGAAGCTGCCGCCGCAGTGGGCCGGACTGAAGTTCTTCAACGTGTTCGGCCCGAACGAGTACCACAAGGGCGCGATGATGAGCGTGTTGGCGAAGAAGTTCGCCGACCTCAAGGCTGGCCGCGCGATCCAGCTGTTCAAATCGCATCGTGACGGTATCGCAGACGGCGACCAGCGCCGCGATTTTATCTATGTCGATGATGTCGTGCGGGTGATGATGTGGCTGTTCGCATCGCCTAAGGTCAGCGGGCTGTTCAATGTCGGCACCGGCCAGGCGCGCAGCTTTCGCGATCTGATGCTTGCCGCCTATGCGGCCCTCGATGCGACGCCGATGATCGATTATGTCGACATGCCGGACAGCATCCGCAACAGCTATCAATATTTCACGCAAGGTGACGTTACCCGGCTGCATCAGGCGGGGTATAACGGCGGCTTCACCAAATTGGAGGATGCGGTCGGCCATTACGTCAGGGACTTTCTTGACTGCGCCGATCCTTACCGCTGAACTGCAAACGACGGCGATCCATCATGCTCGATTTTGAAACGCTGTCGCAGACCATCGCCCGCAAGACGGTGCTGTGCATCGGCGACATCATGCGCGACGAATTCGTCTACGGCGAAGTCTCGCGCATCTCGCCGGAAGCGCCGACGCCGGTCATTGCAGTTCGGCGCAGCGACACCAATGTCGGCGGTGCGGGCAATGTCGCGCGCAATATCGCGGCGCTCGGCGCGAACTGCATCTTCGTCGGTCTTGTCGGCGACGACGAGGCAGGGCGAGCGCTGCAGGCCGCGCTGGCGAATGAGCCCCGTATCGAGCAGGTACTGGTCGTCGATCCGTCGCGGCCGACCACGCGCAAAGTCCGCTTTGTCTCCGAGCATTTCTCGACGCATATGCTGCGCGCGGATTGGGAGCAGGCGGCGCCGGCCTCGCCGGAAATCGAGCAGCGGCTGTGTGATGCGGTGATGCCACTGTTGGCGCGCGCGGATATCGTGCTGCTGTCGGATTATGCCAAGGGTGTGCTCACGGCGCGCGTCATCCGCACCGTGATCGACGCTGCTTGTTCGCGTGGCATCCGGGTGATTGTCGATCCGAAGAGCTTGCATTTCGAACTTTATCGTGGCGCGACGCTGCTGACGCCGAACCGCAAGGAATTTTCGGAAGCAACACGCAGCCGCGCCGACTCCACGGAGGAGATTGCGACCGCCGCGCAGGAAGTGCTGAGCCTCGCCGAATGCGACGCGCTACTGGTGACGCAGAGCGAGCGCGGCATGACGCTCGTGCCGCGCAATGCCGCGCCGGTGCATGTGCCCGCGCATCAGGTGAAAGTGCGTGACGTTTCCGGTGCCGGCGATACCGTCGCGTCGGTGATTGCAGTTCTGCTGGCTGCCGACGCCGATTGGGAACAGGCGCTGCGCGCGGCCAATGCCGGCGCCGCTGTTGCGGTCGGCAAGCATGGCACCGCAACCGTCACCCTCGATGAATTGCGCCGCAAGCTGCTTCCCGAAGCCTCGCTCGCGGCCGAGGAAAAGATCGTCGCGAGTCCTGCGTCGCTCGATGCACGCGTGCGCGCATGGCGCGAGGAGGGGCTGCGGATCGGCTTCACCAACGGCTGTTTCGACATCCTGCATCCCGGCCACGTCAAGGTCATTACGGAGGCGCGAGCCGCATGTGACCGCCTGATTGTCGGACTCAACAGCGATGCGTCGGTGCGGCGGCTCAAGGGCGCGGATCGGCCGGTGCAGAACGAGCGTGCGCGTGCCGAGGTGCTGGCGGCGCTCGAGGCTGTCGATCTGGTGGTGATCTTCGAGGAAGATACCCCGCTTAATCTGATCGCCCGGATCAAGCCAATGGTGCTGGTGAAGGGTGGAGACTATACGCGCGAACAGGTAGTTGGCCATGAACTGGTGACGGCTGCGGGCGGCGAAGTGGTGCTGGTCAACATTCTGCCCGGTTTCAGCACGACATCGCTGGTGGCGCGTGCGCGCCAGGGCGGCGGCTAACGGGACGGCGGCGCGGAAGCCATTCTCGGCCAGCCTTGTAATCGTTTGAATCAAAACGTGTTTGTTGCGACGATTCTGGCGTTCCCGCGGTCCCGGGCGTCATGGTACGACACGGGCGCGCGACATCCCGACTGAGTCGCGAACAATCGGAATTTGAGGTCTTCAAGCATGAGTTTTGCAAAACCGGCGTCGCCTGCTGCAGAAGGCAGTGATGACGCGTTGCGCGTCGGCGTGATCGGTGCGGGTGTCATGGGAACCAATCATGGCCGCGTCCTTGCCGGTTTGCCGAATGTTGCGCTGGTCGGAATCGTCGATCCGCTCGACGAGCATCGCAAGCGTGCTGACGAACTGATTGGTTGTCCGACATTTACCGACCTCGATGGTTTGCTCGCCGCTGGTGTCGATGCCGTGACGATTGCCGCGCCGACCCATTTGCATCACGAGATATCGCTGGCCTGCATCGCGCGCGGTGTGCATGTGCTGGTCGAAAAGCCGATCGCATCGACCGTTGAGGAAGGCCGCGCTATTGTCGCTGCGGCGCGCCGCGCCGGCGTCACGCTGATGGTCGGCCATGTGGAGCGCTTCAATCCGGCCGTTGCGGCTATCAAGCGGGCGATCGAGGGCGAAGACATCCTGTCGATCGCGATCACGCGCGTCGGACCGTTCCCGCCACGCATGTCGAATGTCGGCGTCGTCATCGATCTTGCCGTGCATGATATCGATCTGATCCGCTGGTTCACGGAATCCGACATCGTCGACGTGCAACCGCAGCTCTCCAGCGCCGTCGCCGAACGCGAGGACATCGCGCTTCTGCAGTTCCGCACCGCCTCCGGCGTGCTGGCGCACATCAACACCAACTGGCTGACGCCGTTCAAGGCGCGCAACGTCACCGTCGCGACGCGGCACAAGTACGTGCAGGGCGATCTGCTGACGCGGCAGGTCACCGAGTGCTTCGGCTTCCAGCCCGACGGCAGCTACTCGATGCGCCATCTGCCCGTCGGGCACGATGAACCATTGCGCGCCGAACTGGTGTCCTTCATCGATACCGTGCGGAGCGGCAGCGCGCCCGCGGTGTCCGGCGAGCAGGGCGTTGCCAGTCTTGAGATCGCCACGCAGTGCCTGTCGTCGACTGCGAACGCCGCGCATGTCGCCAAGGCGCCCCGACGGGCTGCGAGTTGAATTCGTCGTCGCAGATTGCTTATCCAATATCCTCAACCGGTAGAGTCACATGAATCAGCAAATTCGTTCCGAGCCCGTTCCCTTTATTGATATTGCTGCGCAGCGCCGTCGGCTTGGGTCCGCGGTTGACGAAGCGGTCGGCCGGGTGCTCAACCACTGCCAGTTCATCAACGGACCGGAGGTCATCGAGCTCGAGCAGAAGCTCGCCGCCTTCACCGGTGCGAAACACGTGGTGTCCTGTGCGAGCGGCACCGACGCGCTGATCATGGTGCTGATGGCGAAGGGGATCGGCCCCGGCGACGCGGTGCTGTGTCCCTCGTTCACCTTCTGCGCCACCGGCGAAAGTGTGGCCCTGACCGGCGGCACGCCGGTGTTTGTCGACGTCGATCCCGTCACCTTCAACATGGATGTCGCGTCGCTGAAGCGCGGCCTTGTGGTGGCACGAAAAGCCGGCCTGACGCCGAAGGGCATCATTGTCGTCGATCTGTTCGGTCAGGCTGCCGATCATGATGCCGTTGCTGAGGTGGCCGAAGCCGAGGGGCTCTTCGTGCTGGACGATGCCGCGCAGTCGTTCGGCGCTCTCTACAAAGGGCGGCGGCTCGGGGGCATCGGCAACATCATGACGACCAGCTTCTTCCCGGCCAAGCCGCTCGGCTGCTATGGTGACGGTGGCGCGATCTTCACCGATGACGCCGCGCTGGCCGATCTTCTTCGCAGCATTCGCGTCCACGGCCAGGGCTCCGACAAGTATGACAACATCCGTCTCGGCCTCACTGCGCGGCTGGATACGGTGCAGGCGGCGGTGCTGCTGCAGAAGCTGACGATCTTCGAGGATGAGATCGTGGCGCGTAACAAGGTGGCCGAGCGCTATGCCCATGGCCTGGGCAATATCGTGACGGTGCCGCGGGTACTCGAGGGCAACACCTCGGTCTGGGCACAATACACGATCCGCCTGCCGCGCGGCGACCGCGACGGCTTCGCGGCCGCGCTGAAGGCAAGGGGTATCCCGACCATGGTCTATTACCCGAAGGCAATGCATCAGCAGACCGCCTATCGGCACTATCCGGTGGCGGATGGCGGCCTTCCCGTCAGCGAGGCGCTGTCGCAGGATGTCATCAGCCTGCCGATGCACCCCTATCTCGACGAGGCGAGCCAGTCGCGGGTCATTGCCGCTGTGCAGCAGGCGGTCAGCTGAGCCGCCGCTGACATAGCCGTTTTGCGCCGCCGCGCGATGCTGTAGAAGCGGCGGATGCTCAGGCGAATCTTCACCGTCGGCGGCTATACCTTGTTGTCGCGCGTCACCGGCTTTGCGCGCGACATCATGCTTGCGGCGATTCTGGGCGCTGGCCCGATCGCCGACGCCTTCTTCGTCGCCTTGCGGCTCCCGAACCATTTTCGTGCCATCTTCGCCGAGGGAGCATTCAACGCGGCCTTCGTTCCGGCCTATGCGCATGTCAGCGGCAGCGGCCACCCGGGAATGGCGGCGCTGTTCGCCAATCGCATTTTCACGTTGCTGCTGGCTTCGCAGGTTATTCTCCTGGGCGTGGCCTGGCTATTCATGCCGCAGGTGATCGCGCTGTTGGCGCCGGGCTTCGTTGACGATCCGGTCCGCGGCGATCTCGCGGTGGCGCTGACACGGATCACCTTTCCCTACCTGCTGTTGATCACGCTGGTGACGCTGTATGGCGGCATCCTTAATGTCGCCCAGCGCTTCGCCAGCGCGGCAGCGGCGCCGATCTTCCTCAATCTGTCGATGATGGCGACGCTGGCCTTGGCGGCGTGGTTTCCCAACGCCGGCTATGCGGCCGCCTGGGGCGTGCTGATCTCCGGCTTTCTGCAATACGTCCTGCTTGCGGGCGATGCTGCCCGGCAAGGGCTGATGCCACGTCTGACGCGGCCGAAGCTGGACGCCGACGTGCGCGGCTTCTTTCGCGCGCTGGGGCCGGCGACGATCGGCTCGATGGGCACGCAGCTTGCGATGTTCGCCGACACCATCATCGCGACGTTTCTGCCGGCGGGCGCACTGTCCGCTCTCTATTATGCAGACCGGTTGAACCAGTTGCCGATCGGTGTGATTGGCATCGCCATCGGCACGGTGCTGCTGCCGGAGATGTCGCGGCGGCTCACGGCCGGAGATCACGCCGGTGCTCTGGCGTCGCAGCGCCGCGCGTTTTCCTTCACACTGCTGTTTGCCGTCCCCTTCGTCGCGGCATTTCTGACCGTTCCTGACATCATCATGCGGGCGATGTTCGCGCGCGGCGCTTTTTCGGCGGCGGATGCCGCCGCCGCCGGGGCGACGCTGGCGGCCTATGCGGTGGGACTGCTGCCATTCGTGCTGATCCGCAGCGCGGTCGCGACGTTCTATGCGCGCAAGGATACCGCGACTCCGGTCAAGGCCTCACTGACCGGGATAGCGGTCAACCTGATCCTCAAGGTGGCGCTGATGGGCGCGCTGGCGCAGGTGGGACTCGCGCTGGCAACGGCGGTCGGGGCATGGGTCAATCTGTTGCTGGTGCTTGGTTTTGCCTGGCGCGCCGGCTATCTCGAATTGAATCGCGAATTCGCTCTGTCGCTGGCGAAATTTGTGATCGCCGGCGGCGTGCTCGCTTTCGGCCTTTGGCTGACGACGCAGCTTGCCGGAGAATATCTTGCGCGACTGAGCGCCTTCCACGACGAAGCCATGCTGCTCGTGCTCGTGATCAGCGGAACGACTGTTTATGGCCTCGCGATCCTGGCGTTGTTTGGCCGCAGCGGATTGCGAGCCTTGATCCGGACCTGACACGAATTTGAAGTTGCCACCGCGGTCCTGCAATGTAGATTTGATCCGGTGTGCGCAGTTCGAAGTCCGTGTCACGTCCAGGACAAACCCGTTTGATCGATAAACCTTGGACTTCGAGTGCGATGCGACACCAGCAAGTTGATGATTCGAGCGTGGTTTAGATTCAGCCGTTTGCCCGTCGAAGCGAACTCTCGAATCTGAAGCATACGGAGCGCAGTGGGAGCGATCATGGTTCAGACCTCATCGGCACCGATCAAATTTGGCGTTGGCAAAAGCGCACGCCGCAAGGAGGACGACGCGCTGGTCCGCGGCCGCGGACGCTACACCGACGACCATGCGCCATCGCCGTCGCTCCACGCCTTGGTGCTGCGCTCGCCCCATGCGCATGCCAAATTCAGGATCGACGTGACCCGCGCCCGCGAACTGCCCGGCGTGGCGCTGATCCTCACCGCTGCCGATATTCCGGATCTCGGCGGTCTGCCGTGCATGTTCAACCTTCCGGATAATCCGTTCACCGCACCGCCCTATCCGATCCTGGCGACTGACGTCGTACGTCACGTCGGCGATGCCGTTGCGTTCGTGGTGGCCGAGAGCGTGGCGCAGGCGCGCGATGCCATCGAGGCGATTGAGATTGAGTGGACGCCGCTGCCGGCCGTGGTCGGCGCGGCGAATGCCGTGAAGGAAGGGGCGCCGCAGGTCTGGCCGCAGTTTCCCGGCAATGTTCTGTTCGACGTCGGCATGGGCAATAAGGCCGCGACCGAGGCGGCGTTCGCCAAGGCGGATGCAGTGGCGGAAATCTCCATCGTCAATCCGCGGATTGTCACGAATTACATGGAGACGCGCGCAGCGGTGTGCGAATACGATGCCAAGCGCGATCACCTCACGCTGACCATCGGCAGCCAGGGCAGCCATCGGCTGCGTGACATCCTGTGCCAAAACATCCTGCACATTCCGGTCGAGAAGATGCGGGTGATCTGCCCCGACGTTGGCGGCGGGTTCGGCACAAAGCTGTTTCCTTATCGCGAATACGCGCTGATCGCCGTCGCTTCGCGGCAACTGCGCAAAACCATACGCTGGACGGCGGAGCGGGCTGACCATTTCATGGGCGACTCGCAGGGCCGCGATAACGTCACCACCGCGCGGATGGCCCTGCGCAAGGACGGCAAATTCCTCGGGATGGATGTCGATCTGATCGGCGACATGGGCGGCTACCTGTCAATGTTCGGCCCCTACATTCCTCATGGCGGCGCCGGGATGCTGCCGGGCCTCTATGACATCCAGGCCTTTCATTGCCGCATCCGCACGGTGTTCACGAACACTGTTCCGGTTGATGCCTATCGCGGCGCGGGGCGACCGGAAGCGGCCTATGTCGTCGAACGACTGGTTGATGCCGCCGCGCGCAAGCTGGGCACGACGCCGGACGCGATCCGCCTGAAGAACTTCATTCCCCCGCGCGCGCTGCCTTACAAGACGGCGACCGGAAAGGTTTATGACTCCGGCGACTTCGCCGCGCATCTCAAGCGCGCCATGGAGATTGCGGACTGGAAGGGATTTGCTAGGCGTGCCAAGGCTGCGAAGAAGCAGGGATTGCTGCGTGGCATCGGCCTTGCGAGTTACGTCGAAGTCTGCGGCACGATGGGCGAGGAAACCGCTAATGTGGAGCTTGACTCGAACGGCGACGTCACCGTTCGCATTGGCTCGCAGTCGAGCGGGCAGGGGCACCAGACGGCCTATGCCCAACTGGTCAGCGAGCAGTTCGGTCTGCCCCTGGAGCGCATTCATGTGATTCAGGGCGATACCGACCAGGTGGCGACGGGGCTCGGTACCGGCGGCTCCAGCGCGATTCCGTCCGGCGGCGTCAGTGTCGAGCGTGCAACACGCGATCTCGGCGTCAAACTGAAAGATGTCGCTGCCGAGGCGCTGGAAGCGGGCGTCGCCGATCTCGAGATCGACGGTGGTGTGATCCGCGTCGCCGGGACCGACCGCAGCATCACCTTCGCTGAACTGGCGAAGCGTCCGGGTGCCGATCCCTCGAAGCTGAATGCCAGCGCCAAGTTCAGCAGCGCGGACGGCACGTTCCCCAACGGCACACATCTGGTGGAGGTCGAACTCGATCCGGCGACGGGCATGATCCGGCTGGTCAATTACGTCGTTGTCGATGATTTCGGCGCGACACTCAATCCCTTAATGCTGGCGGGTCAGGTGCATGGCGGCACCATGCAGGGTATCGGTCAGGCACTCATGGAGCGCGCCGTTTATGACGACGCCGATGGCCAGCTCGTCACCGGGACCTTCATGGACTATGCGCTGCCACGGGCGACGGACGGTACACCCATCACGTTCGAGACTCACAACGTGCCGTGCGTCACGAATCCGCTCGGGGTGAAGGGCGCGGGCGAGGCCGGCGCGATTGGTTCGTGCCCGGCGGTGGTCAATGCGATCATTGATGCGCTGTGGCGGGAATACGGCATCGATCATATCGACATGCCGGCCACGCCCGAGCGGGTGTGGGCCGCGATTCGCGAACGGCAGGCTCGCGCTGCGGCATAGTGTCGAGCCGCTCCGTCGGAATATTGCCGGATCAACGGGGTTGTCTATGCTGCGCCTGTCGTCGCTCCGTGCGCAGGCGGTAATGAATTGCAGTGTGCAACGCCGCTGTTTCACAAGGCGGTCAGCCAAGGAGAGAACAAACTGATGAAGCGTGTATTCGTGACAGTTACGGCGATCCTGCTGGGTATCGGCGGCGTATCGGCGCAGCAGGATATCCTCAGCCAGCGCCAGACTGCGATGAAGGAGAACGGCCGCAATCTCGGTGGCGTTCTCGGCGCCATGGCCAAGGGGGAGAAGCCCTATGATCAGGCGGCGATCGATGCAGCGTTGGCCAAGCTCGCTGACAACGCCAAGGCGATGAGCGGACACTTTCCCGACAGCACCAAGGGTCTGAAGGCGGAAGGCAAATACAGCGCTTCGCCAAAGATCTGGGATAGCCGCGCGGATTTCGAGTCCCACATCGCCAGCTACAGCAAGGCCATCAGCGAGGTGAAGGCCAGCGTCAAGGACATCGACACGCTGAAGGCCGCGGTCCCGGTGCTGGGCAAGCAGTGCTCGGGATGTCACGAAACCTATCGTCTGCAGAACAGCTAATCCGACAGGCAACGCCGGGAGGCCGGAAGGCCTCCCGGAAACAAAACGAGGCGACCATAGGCATGGCGCGACGTCTCTCTCTTTTTGCCGTGGCGCTGGCCATCGTCGCTTTTGCTGTCTATTGGTGGTTGACGATGCCGTCGACCGTCGCAGCCGGCACGTTGCCGGCCCATACGCCGGATCTCGCGAACGGAAAGACGGTCTTCAACGCGGCGGGCTGTGCCTCCTGTCATGCCGTGCCGAATCAGCAGGACCGGACACGGCTTGGCGGCGGACTGCCGCTGACGTCACCCTTCGGCACGTTCTACGCACCGAACATCTCGCCTGATCCCAATGACGGGATCGGCCAGTGGACCGAGGCGCAGTTCGTCAAGGCCGTGGTCCATGGTGTTTCGCCGGATGGCGCGCATTATTTCCCCGCATTTCCCTACACGTCCTATCACGGTGCGAAGATCGCGGACGTGCGCGACCTGTTCGCCTATATCAAGACCTTGCCGCCGGTGAGCGGGAAAGCTCCAGACCACGCCGTTGGATTTCCGTTCAATATCCGGCGCAATATCGGTATCTGGAAGCTGCTGTTCATGGATCGTCAGCCGCCCGTCATGGATGCGGCGCGTTCGCCGCAATGGAATCGGGGCGCCTATCTCGTCAATGTGCTGGGGCATTGCGCCGAGTGCCATAGTCCGCGCAACATGCTCGGCGGCATCATCACGGCGCAGCGCTTTGCAGGCGGGCCGAACCCTGAGGGCAAGGGCTGGGTGCCCAACATCACCCAGAAGAACCTTGCCGACTGGAGCGACAAGGATCTCGCCTATTTCCTCGAGAGCGGATTGTTGCCGGATGGCGATTCTGCCGGCGGCTCGATGGCCAGCGTCATCAAGAATACCTCGCAGCTCAGCGCCGATGATCGCGCCGCGATGGCGGTCTACTTGAAGTCGCTCCCGGCAGTGGAAGGCCCGAAGCGGCCGCAATCGAAATAATAGATCACGCCCGCGCGGCGCGGGCATGATCCATTGATCCAATTACTTCGTCACCTGACCACGGATTTCCCCGCCCGGATGCGCCTGGGTGTGGATGTTGACATAATATTTGCCGGCCATCAGGTCGGCAGCCTGGGCATCGGTGAGCGTGGCGCTGCCTTCGATCGGGCTCCTGTCAACCTTGGCGAACGGGATTGCGACGCCGGCGTTTTTGCCCGGATCGGCGGGTCCATGGAAGTGGCCGGCTGTCGCCGGACCGGTCAAACCGGCATAGGTCACCTTCCAACTCAGCTTTTTGCTTGAGGTGTCGTAGGTGACCGCCGCCGTCCCAGTCCCCTTGCTGTCATTGGCCGGAACCTGGGAGGCGCCGTTCAATGTCGCTTTCATCATTACGGTTTCGGCCAGCGCCGGTGCCGATGCAAGGCAGCTTCCAAGGGCGAGGGCGGTCAAAGTCAGTTTCAGCGTCGTCATGAGGCACTCCCTGAACAGTCGCGTTGTGGGCTGTGCCAGTGCGAACAACCGGGCGGCCAAATTATTCCCCGGTTGCTTCAGTTTATGCGCGTCTCGACGTGGCGTAGAAGATTAGGGTCCACGCGGGCTCGGCGACGGGGATCATCCGTTTCTCATGCGCGCGCTGGCCGCCAGTTCGGCCTGAACCCTAGGTCGTGCCGAAGGCCTTGAAGGTGATGATCGTGCGGGTGTCCTGGATGCCAGGAATGATCTGCACCTTCTCGTTCACGAAATGGCCGATATCGGTGTCGTTTTCGACGTAGAATTTCACCAGCAGATCGAAATCTCCCGCCGTCGAGTAGATTTCCGAGGCGATTTCCGCCTCAGCAAGCGCATTGGCCACCGTATAGGATTGCCCGAGCTTGCATTTGATCTGCACGAAGAAGGGAACCATCGTATTTGTCTCCGAAGGGGCGACCTGTTTTGCGTACTAAAGCCGGAAAGAGCCGGCAGACGCAAGCAGTCGTGGCCGGACTTGACCCTCCACTCCATCTATCTTCAGAAGATGAGTGGCCTGTCAGGTTCGGGCAGGTGCCTGATGAGATGTTGTCGGCCGGATGGATCGGCCAAGCGGGAGAGCCATGACCATTCCCATAGCGTTGACCATCGCCGGCTCGGATTCGGGCGGCGGCGCCGGCATTCAGGCGGACATCAAGGCGTTCTCGGCCTGCGGCGTCTATGGGGCGTCGGTGATCACGGCGTTGACCGCCCAGAACACCCGTGGCGTCACGGGAATTCACGAGGTGCCGCCGGACTTCGTCACCGCACAGATCGATGCGGTGTTCAGCGATCTCGCTATCAAGGCGGTCAAGATCGGGATGGTGTCGCAGCGCGAGGTGATCGAGGCGATCGTCGCTGGACTTGACCGGTGGTCGCCGCCTCATGTGGTGGTGGATCCGGTGATGGTGGCGACGTCGGGCGACCGGCTGCTGGTTGCCGATGCCCTCGATGCCTTGCGGCGGCTGCTGATCCCGCGCGCAACCATCATCACGCCGAACCTGCCGGAAGCTGCCGCGCTGCTGGATGCACCGGTCGCCGTATCGGAAGCCGAGATCGCAAAGCAGGGCGAGCAGTTGCTGGCGCTTGGCTGCGCGGCCGTCCTGATCAAGGGTGGGCATGGCGACGGCCCGGAGAGCACCGATTATCTGTGTCGTCGTGGCGGCGTCGTTCGGCTTGCCGCGCCCCGCATTGCTACGCGCAACACGCATGGCACCGGCTGCACGCTGTCGTCGGCTATCGCCGCCGGCTTGGCGAAAGGCCTTTCGCTGGAGGAGGCGGTGCGCGAAGCCAAGGCCTATATCAGCGCCGCCATCGCCGCCGCGGACCGCCTGCAGGTCGGCCATGGGCACGGCCCCGTACACCATTTTTATGCCTTCGAGCCGCGCGGGCCGGGAAAATCCTGATCCTGGGACGTTGCCGGCCAGCAGCCGCGAGCGCGGATTTCCTCGGTCCATCGTCGCGCAACTGTCGCACAGCGTTGCTATCGCCAATTCGTGTCTTCCGGCGCGATTCGATGGCGATTCACGATGGCAGCTTCCGATCTCGATATTTCCACGGTTCAATCCGCATACGCGCGATGGGCTCCGATCTACGACGCGGTATGCGGACCTATCATGGTCAATGGCCGGCGCGCCGCAGCTGCCGCGGCTCGCGCCCATGGTGGACGCATTCTTGAAGTCGGCGTCGGAACGGGGCTGTCGTTCGACGATTACGATGGATCGACCGAGATCACCGGCATCGATGTCAGCGCCCCGATGCTCGCCAAGGCTCGGGCAAAGATGGCGAGCGGCCGTTATCCTTACGTCAAGGCGGTGCATCTGATGGATGCCCATGCGATGGCTTTCGCCAACGCGACATTTGACTGCGTGGTGGCGCAATTCGTCATCACGCTGGTGGCGAACCCGGAGCAGGTTCTGTCCGAGTGCCATCGCGTGGTGAAGCCGGGCGGGCGGATCATCCTGGTCAACCATCTCTATTCGGAGATCGGCGTCGCCGCGGCGATCGAGCGCTGGGCGGCGCAACGCACCCGCGCATTCGGACTTCGGCCGGAGTTTCCCTTTGCACGGTTGCAGGCTTGGGCGCAGGCCAATGACGATGCCATCCTCGTCGAGCGGCGCAGGCTGGCGCCATTCGGCATCTACACTCTCGTCAGCTTCGAGCGTGGCCGCCAACCCGTGGCGGCGCGCCATGAACCTGTCATGGATATCGGCTAATCACCCTGCATGGAACGCGACATGATGCGTGAAGGACAAGCGGAACGGCATTTTCGCACCTTGTTCATTTCCGACGTTCATCTCGGCGCGCGAGGCTCGCAGGCGGACAGGCTGCTCGACTTTCTCCGCATTCACGATGCCGAGACCATTTATCTGGTCGGCGATATCGTCGATGGCTGGGCATTGAAGTCACACTGGCATTGGCCGCAATCGCACAACGATTTCGTGCAGAAGATGCTGCGCAAAGTGCGTAAAGGCGCGCGCGTCATCTACATCCCCGGCAATCACGACGAATTCCTGCGCTCCTACTACGGCACGCATTTCGGCGGCGTCGAAGTGGTCGAGACCGCGATTCACGAAGGGCCGGACGGGCGGCGTTATCTGGTGATCCATGGCGACATTTTCGATCTCGTCGTCCAGAACGCGCGCTGGCTCGCTCATCTTGGCGACAAGGCCTACGATCTGGCGATCCAGCTCAACCGCCTGGTCAACGCGTGCCGACGCTGGCTCGGCGTGCCGTATTGGTCGCTCTCGCAATGGGCCAAGTTGAAGGTCAAGAACGCCGTCAACTACATTGGGGCATTCGAGCAGACGCTCGCCGCGGAGGCGCGCCGGTGCGGCGCCGACGGTGTCATCTGCGGTCATATCCACTATGCCGCCATCCGCGACGAGCATGGCATCCGCTACATGAATTGCGGCGATTGGGTCGAAAGCTGCACGGCGCTGGCTGAGCACGATGACGGCCGCTTCGAAATCATCACCTGGACCGAGCCGCTTCGCCGAACCGTTCCGACGCAACCCATCGCGGTGCGTGCGGCCTGATGCGGATCCTCATCGCGACAGATGCCTGGCATCCGCAGATCAACGGCGTGGTGCGCACGCTGACGATGATGGCAGCGGCGGCGCCTCGCTTCGGTGCGGAGATCGTGTTTCTCACACCGGAGTCATTTCGTACCGTCGCACTGCCAGGATATGAAGGTCTCCGCGTCGCGCTGCCATCGCCCGTCAAGGTCGCGCGGCTGATTGAGCGGGCGCATCCGGACAATATCCACATTGCTACCGAAGGGCCGATCGGATTGATGGTGCGCCGCTATTGCTGCCGCCGCGACCTGCCGTTCACCACCAGCTTTCATACCCGATTCCCGGATTATATCGCGGCCCGCGCACCGGTCCCCGAGGCATGGGTATGGGCCGCGTTGCGACGCTTTCATCGGCCAAGCCAATCGGTGATGGCGGCGACGCCCGCGCTTGCCGGAGAGTTGCGCGCGCGGGGATTTGATCATGTCATGCTATGGCCGCGCGGGGTCGATACCACGCTGTTCCATCCGCGCAACGTCGATTTCGGTTTGCCGCGGCCGGTCTTCCTGTCGGTTGGCCGTGTCGCCGTCGAGAAAAACCTGGAAGCCTTTTTGTTGCTCGATCTGCCCGGCACCAAGGTCGTGGTCGGCGATGGCCCGGCGCGGATTGCTTTGCAGCAGAAGTATCCGCAAGCGGTTTTCCTCGGCGCCATGACCGGCGAGGCCTTGGCCAGGACCTATGCCGCCGCCGACGTCTTCGTGTTTCCAAGCCGGACCGATACCTACGGACTCGTTCTTCTCGAAGCCTTGGCGAGCGGCGTGCCGGTTGCAGCTTTCCCCGCTCCGGGGCCTCGCGATGTTGTCGGCACCGCACCGGTCGGAGTTCTCGACGATGACCTGCGCCTGGCCTGCCTTGCCGCCTTGAAAATTGCGCCGCAAAGCTGCCTGGAGTTTGCCGCAAGAAATAGCTGGCCGATTTCAGCGGAGGCCTTTGTCGCCAATGTGCTTCGATCCCGGCCAGGAGCGCGGCAATCGGATGAGCGGCAGTCCACCATTCCTCCGGTGCGTTCGCTATCCGACCCGCATTTGTAGGCTCTTGTTTGCGCCACAGGACCCGCGTACCAATTCGGGGTATGAGCCAATTCCCTTCGCTTTCCGTAACTCCAGCCGACATCGATGCCGCGGCCCGGGTGCTTGCGCCATATGCGGTGCATACACCGCTTCTGTCGTCGTCAACGATCGATGCGCTGACCGGCGCGCGCGTCCTGTTCAAGCCGGAAGTCCTGCAGCGCACCGGCTCGTTCAAGTTTCGCGGCGCCTTCAACAAGATGTCAGCCATTCCCGAAGCGTCCCGACAGGGCGGCGTAGTTGCGTTCTCTTCCGGGAATCATGCGCAAGGCGTTGCTGCGGCGGCGCAGATTCTGCGAATGCGCGCCACCATCGTCATGCCGTCCGATGCGCCGGCGGCGAAGCGCGAACGCACGAAGAGCTACGGTGCCGAGGTGGTGCTGTACGATCGGCTCCGTGAGGATCGCGAGGCGATTGCGCGACGATTGGCGGCGGAACAGGGAGCGACCTTAGTGCCGCCTTACGACGATGCGCAGATCGTCGCCGGGCAGGGAACGGTCGGTCGCGAGATTGCGGAAGACTTGCAGTTGCTGGGGATTGTACCGGATATCGTTGTCGCGCCGGCTTCCGGTGGCGGTCTGGTGGCAGGCATCGCGGTGGCGGTCAAAGCGCGCTTTTCTCAGGCCGCTGTGATGACCGCCGAGCCGGCCGGTTTCGATGATCACGCGCAATCATTCCGTGCCGGTCGGCGCGAAGCGCATGGTGGAAAAGAACGGACCATTTGCGATGCGTTGATGGCACCGATCCCCGGCGAACTGACTTTCGCCATCAATGCGCCGCTCGGCGTGCAAGGCGTCGTCGCGTCCGATACCGAGGTCGGCGTCGCGGTCGCGACAGCCTTTCGCGAACTGAAACTGGTGGTCGAGCCCGGCGGTGCGGTGGCGCTGGCGGCCCTCTTGGCCGGACGGATCGACGCGCACGGCAAGACGGTGGTGATCGTTTTGTCCGGCGGTAACGTGGATGCCGATATGTTCGCGCGCTTAATTACCTGATGCCTGTGCCGTCTAGGAGAAGAGGGCGACCTTCTCCACTTGGCTGAGACGCTGGATCGCTGCCAATGGCCCCGTGCTGGCGCAACGCGGACGGATGGTGCCGTTCGCAATCAACGCCGCGCCGAGCGACATTGGGGCCTGTTCGGGAAAGTCGAAGGCATTGTCGAGCGATTCGGGTGGCGCATCATGGCCCGAGCCGGATGCGGATGTTTCGTCCGTCGCATCTTGGGCACCATCACCGCCGATATCCTCCTCCTCGGCGGGTGCGGCCATCTCCAGGGCGATCATATCGAGGACTGCCATGTCCTCGAGCTCGTCATCAGAGAGCAATCCGCGATCAGCCGCGGAGATTGCCTCCTCTTTCTCACTTGCCGGCGAGGGGGACAGCTGCGCGACGTGATCACTGGGGTGCATCTCGTCACCTGCGGCGCTCGGCAGGCGCGAGGGCTCAGGCGGCGCCGCCATCGCGGTCTCGACGGCGGCCGTGTATTCGATGGTGCCTTTCTCCAGCGACTGCGGCAGAAGGCTTTCATCGGAAGCTGGATGCTCGTCGAGATTGACTCTCGTTTCGCTGAAATCCGCATGCGGTTGAGCCGGCATTGGCTCTGAGAGCGGGATCGGTTCGCTAGAGGGCGGCAGCGCGTTGTCAGCCAATTCATTGAGCCGCCGGATGAGGTCATCGAAAACGCGGTCAATGGTATCGTCTGGGGAATGTGCCGCCAGTTGATCCAGATTGCGGTCGATGGCATTGGCCTGCGCATCGAGCTGGTCGCAAACGCGGGCATCCGAGCCGCATTCACGCAAGGTCCAGGCGACCTCGCGGACGGCGCGAACGTTTCGGTAGGCTGCAGCAAACTGCTCGGCGGGCTGCATCCGCTGCAGCAAGGCCCTGGCTTCACGCCGCGCGTCGGCAACGATCTCCCTGACCGCCGCGAATGCATCGGCGAGATTGGCGGCCGGAGCATCCTTCGGCGCGGCGAGAGATCGCTCGATCCGCGCCACCGCGTCCAGCACCATGCGCGTATCGGCATTGCGATTGCGTCGAGCAAACTCGGCGAGAAACCAGCGACCGCGCGCCGTTTCCATGAAGACGTCATGGATGGCCGCGTAGTCTGCCTCGCTCAGGGGCGCTACATCGGAAGGTGATGACGCGGCAAGCGCTTCGTCCGTCATGTCATCGCACCAATGGATGCACGCGCCAACCACCGTCCGCAGATCTGCTTCGGACCGTTACGGGACTGGTCTGGTGTCTAACGCTCATACGGCTTCCAGATTCCGGCGGGCTTGCAATTCCGCGGCTCGTCCGTGACCCTTCAATAGAATTCAACGCCATGGATTCGGGCTATCAGAGTAACGATCAACAGAATCGGCTGCAAATCGCAATTGAATTGATGCCATCAGGCCCCGAAATCCCCACGGTTGCAGCGTCGGCATCCCAGCGATTCGCCGTTCGGCTCGGCATCTTCTATGCTGCGATCTTCGCTCTGATGGGCGTTCAACTGCCCTTTTTTCCGATCTGGCTGCGAGCGGTGGGGGTGGATCCGGTCTGGATCGGCATCATCGTGGCGGTGCCCGCGCTCACCCGTTTCACGGTTTTGCCGTTCGTCACCAACTATGCGGGGCGCCGGCGATCGCTGAAGCCGGTTTTGATCGTCACTGCGCTGGGTACGGCCGCCGGTTTCGCTGCGCTCGGGTTCTTTCGCGATCCCGCGCTAATCCATATCGTCTTTGTCCTGACGGCCTGCGTGTGGACCCCGATTCTGCCGCTGACCGATGCCTATGCCTTGCAAGGCGTTGCAAAGCTCGGTTTGCATTATGGCCCACTTCGGCTTTGGGGATCCACGGCCTTCATGATGGGTACGCTGGGATGCGGGCTATTGGCTGGTCGCGTCGCGGAGACCCAATTGATCTGGGTCATGGCCGTGCTCGGCATCGGTGGGACCGTTGCGGGGCTTGCTTTGATGCCACTCAAGACCGCGCCCGCCTCCTCCCTCGCCAATACGAGCGCGAGAAGTCTACTGCGGCAGCCGGCCTTTCTTGCCGTGATCATGGCTGCGGCTCTTATTCAGGGCAGCCATGCCGCGTATTATAGCTTTGCATCCATCACCTGGCAGGCGGATGGTCTCACTGGCGGCGTGATCGCGTCCTTATGGACGCTCGGAGTGCTGGCCGAAATTATCGTCTTTTCGCTGTCGCCGCGTTTTTCGATCGCTCCGGTGCTGCTCATTCTGGTCGGTGCTGTCGGCGCCCTCGTGCGCTGGTCAGTAACCGCCGCGGAGCCGTCGCTGCTGCCGCTGGCCCTTGTGCAACTGTTGCACGGGCTGACATACGGCGCGACGCTGCTCGGAACGATGGGGCTGATGGTGCGGATCGTCCCGGCACACATGATGGCCGGCGCCCAAGGTTATCTCGCCGCGGCCTCAGGCATCGCGACGAGCAGCGCATCCGTTTTGGTCGGCGCGTTGTATCTTCGGCTGGGTTCCGGCATCTATTTGATCATGGCCGCCATGGCCGCGGGCGGAGCTCTGGTAATGTTTGCGGCGCGGCCACGTCTCGCGCGTGCCGTCCAAACTCATCCCCAGAGTGAAGCATCGGGCGGATAGATCGTGCTGCCGTCGTAGTGCAGACCATGGTCGCGATCGCTTGCCAGAAGCAATGGCCCATCGAGATCCACGTAATTCGCCCTCTGCGCGAGAAGCATCGCTGGAGCCATCGCCAGCGATGTCGCGACCATGCATCCGACCATGATTTGCAGTCCCAGCGCTTCGGCGGCTGCGGCCATGGCCATGGCTTCTGTCAAGCCGCCGCTTTTGTCGAGCTTGATATTGATGGCGTCATAGCGCCCCGGAAGACCGTCGAGCGACGCGCGGTCATGCACGCTCTCGTCCGCGCAAACGGCAATGCGGCGCCGTATTGTTGCCAACGCCTCGTCCTGGCCTGCGGGCAGGGGCTGCTCGACAAGCACGACGCCGGCATCGGCACAGGCGGCAAGATTGGTTTCGAGATTGTCCGGCCGCCAACCCTCGTTGGCATCGACGATGAGTTGGGATCGCGGCGCGGCGCGGCGCACGGCTTGGACGCGCGTTGCGTCGTCATCGGATCCGAGCTTGATTTTCAGAAGCGGCCTGTGCGCGGCGGCGGCTGCTGCGGCTGCCATGTCTTTCGCGCTCCCCAGCGAGAGCGTGTAAGCGGTGGTGCAGGGGCGCGGCGAAGGCTGAGCGAAAATATCCCAAGATCGGACGCCGGACATTTTGGCTTCAAGATCAACAAGGGCGCAATCGAGCGCGTTGCGCGCAGCGCCGGCAGGCAGGATGTTTTGCAGCGTCCGGCGATCGAGCCCGTCGGAGGCGCGTTCAGCAACCGACAGGATCTGCGCAAGAGTTGTGTCAGGGGTTTCACCGTAACGCGCATAGGGGACGCATTCTCCGCGGCCGACATGCCCACCGCAGGAGAGTTCTACCACGATGACGACCGCCTCTGTCTTGCTGCCACGGCTGATCGTGAATGTGCCGGCGATCGGCCAGCGCTCGATGCGGGCTTGCAGGGAGAGGGGTATGCCCATTGTCATTTACACGGGTGAGTTTCGATCGCGCAGATACATGTTGCCGATCAATGGAGGTCGCAGAGAATCGGACAATGTCTCATAAAATACAACAGGGCGGAGGCTCTGGCGCCTCCGCCCTGCATGTTCCGTGACGTTTACTGACACATCACCCCAATCGGCCGGATGCGTGCGCCAGCATCGTGTAGACGAGACCGGTCTCCGAGATCAGATGGCCGCGCAGGATCATCGGTCCACGCTCGTCCTGCGCGACGTCATCGAGCAGCCGTTCAAACTCGGTGATGTAGCGGTCGACCGTCTGCTTGAAGTTCCGGTCGGTGCGATATTTGCGAGCGACCTCGTCGAAGGTCTTCTGTCCAGCCGGCGCGTAGAGCCGCTTGGTGAAGGCCTTGTTCTCGCCTCGCTGATAGCGATCCCACATCTCGGCGGCGAGATTGCGATCCACCAGGCGGCTGATATCGAGCGATAGCGATTCCAGCGGATTGCCGCCGGCGACCGGTTGCGGTGCGCGCGGGCGGGCCGCCTCGCGTTCGTCGCCGACCTGTTCCGCCCGATTGAGAAGATCGGTCAGCCAGTCGTCGCGATCCTGCTCAGCCGCGACCGGACTGACCGAAGGAATCTCGGTGCGCGGCGGCATTGGAAGGCCGAGATCCGGTGGCGGCAATGTCGAGGCGCTGCCGATGTCGCGGCTGCGCGATGCCGGTCGTGACGGAGCTTCGGCGTAGCCGCCGCCCACGGCGATCTGCGGTTCTTCGCGCCGTTGCGCCGGCGCGCGATCGACACCGACGACGTCCAGACCGCGCCCGTGCCGGGCAACGATGCGGTTCAGTTCGGCCAAGGCCTCGATCTGATCGACAATCACCTTGCGCATCTGTGCGGTGTTTTCGGCCGCTTCCTGCGGCAGCTCGAACACGCCACGGCGAAGCTCCTCGCGCGTCATCTCGAGTTCCTGATGCATCTCGGAAGCCATTTGCTTCATGCTTTGCACCATTGAGGCGAACTTATCCGCTGACTGCCGGAAGATCGCCTCGGTTTCCTGCGTGCTCTGCTGATACATCGCGTTCAGGGTTTCGGCGGTGGCCTGACGCTGCTCTTCTGCAACGGTGCGTACCGCTTCGAACTGCTGGGTGATCACGGTCGAGCCGGTGCCCGCCGTGTCGGCGACCACACGGGCGATATCGCGGGCGCGCTCCTCGGCGGCGGCCAGCGACTCGTCGAGCAGTGTCGTGAATCGCGTCAGCCGCTGATCGAGATCGACGGTTCGTAGATCAATGGTGTTGATCAGCGAATCCAGTGCGGCCTTGCGGTCGGCGATGGAGTTGTCGGTGCTCTTGTTGCTCTGCTCGATCGCGGTGACGGCTTCGACCAGTGCCCGGCCATGGTCCTGGAACTGGGCGGAGAGGGCTGATAGTCCCTCGATCGCCTTCGATGTCTTGGCATGGAACACCGTCAACTGGTCTTCCAGGCTTTGCGTGACGTTGCCGCTGCGAGCACTGACGTCCGTGATCGCCGAGACGAACTCGCCGACGCGCGACACCATGGCTCGCTCGAGCGAATTGAGGTTGTCGTGAGCACCGGTGAGGACTTCCTGGAGCAGGATATTGCCTTCACGCAGCCGCTCGAACAGCGCGACCGTATCGGTTCGCAGAACCTTGCTGGTTTCCTGCATCTCGGTGACCGCGGCCATCGAAACCTGCCGCGACTGCTCGATGCTGGCACGGGAGGCTTGCTCGAGATCCTTCAGCGACTTGTTCACCGCATTGGTCGCAAGTTCGCCGGCGGCGGTGATGGAACGTGCCACGGTCGAGCCGTTGGTGGCAATCGACTGCGAGAAGCTCATGCCGCGGGTCTCGATGGACTTGAGGGCTTCCGATGTCACGCGTTCGATATCGACGATGAGCTGGTTGCTCTTGCTGCCGATCGATTCCACAAGCGAGCCGCGCTTGCTGTCGAGCGTCTGCGAGAGGCGGTCGGTCTGCTGCGTCATGAAGCTGACGATCTCGTCGGTCTTGCCGGTCAGAACGGTGCCGAACTTGCTGCTGGCCCCGAGCACCGACTGCTCGATATCCGCTGCAGTCGCCTTGGCCTTGAGGCTGGCCTCGTTGGCGGCAGTGACAAGCGAATTCTGCGCTGCGAGCGCGCCGCTCTGAATAGCCTCGACCGAGTTCGCCGCTGCAGAGCTGAGCGACTGCTCGATGGTCTCGGCCAGCGTTTTGATTTGGCCTGCGGTATCGGACGTCGTCGCCACCAATGTGGTTGACAGCACCTTCATCTGTTCAGACGTTTCGGAGGTAGCGCTGCTCAGCACCGTCTGCGCTTCACGGGCGCTGCGCAGGATCTGGGCTGCGGTATCGGAGCCGACGGCCGACAGCATCTGCTCGACTTCCGACGACAGCGATTTGACGTGATCGGCGGCGCTGCTGGAGGCTGCAACCAGCGTTGCCTGAGCCTCCTGTGCGCCCGCCAACACTGAGCCGACGGCCGCGGTGCCGACAGAGGACAAGCTCTGCTCGAGATCTGCGGAGAGCGACTTGACCTGGCTTGACACCTGATCGGTGATCGCCAGCAGGGTCGCCTGCGCGGACCGTGCACTGCTAGCCATCGAATCCGCCGCATTGCTGCTGGCTTCACGAATGTTGCGCTCGATCTCGCCGGACGCTTCGGCGAGCATGTTTTGCGCATCGCGCGTCCCATTGAGCAGGATCGCCGCGGTGGACGAGCCGGCGCTCGACAGGCTGCTTTCGATGGTGCTCGACAGCGACTGCATCTGAGCGGTGAGATCGGCCGAACTGCTGGTGAGCGCGTTCTGCGCCTCGCGGGCGCTGCTGAGCAGCGCCGAGGCAGTAGCCGACCCGGCCGTCGTCAGCGTGCGTTCCACATCCGCGGTGAGCGACTTGATCTGGGTCGCGGTGTCGCTGGAGACGGTCAGCAGCGATGCATGGGCTTCTTCTGCGCTGACGCGGATGGCGTTTGCGGCAGTCGAGCCGACATTGCCGACCAGTTGTTCAACATCGCTGGAGGCCTGCTTGAGCTGCGAGGTGAGGTCGGCCGAGACCGAGAGCAGGACCTGCTGGGTGCTGCGCGCGCTGCTCTGAATGGTCTCGCTGGTGCTGAGCATCAGATTTGTCAGGGAATGCTCGGCATCGTCAACATGCGACTTGATGCTGGTCGACAACTCCTCAGCGCGCGCCATGAGCGTGTCGCTTGCTTGACGTCCGCTGGTTTCGATGCGACCCGCCACCGCCTCAATGCGCGAGCCGAGCAGATCCTCGAAATGGGCAATGCGGGTATCGATATCGCTGGCAACCGCGCCTGCGCAGGTCTCGAGCCCCTGGTGAATTTCCTGGAAGCGAGCCGTGATCGTCTCGGCCAGATGTCCGGTGCGCCCGTCGATGGTTTCCGTCACCTTGGTGATGCGCTGATCGATCGCCTCGAGAGCACTGGCCGAGCCGTCGTTCAGCGTCGAACTGAGTTGCGCGAGACGCGAGTCGATCGAATAGATCGCCTGGCTTGCGCCCTCCGTGACCGACGAACTGAGCCGTGACAGCTTGGTTTCGATTTCGCCCAAGGCCTGTGTTGCACCGTCGGTCAGTGACGACGTCAGCAGCGTCAGTTTCGTGTCGATCGTTCCGATGGTCTGGGCTGCGCCGTCGGTCAAGGATGAGCTGAGCCGCGAGAGCTTGGTTTCGATCTCGCCCAAGGCCTGTGTCGCGCCGTCGGTCAGGGAAGACGTCAATTGGATCAGCCGGGAATCGATCGTCCCGATGGTTTGAGCCGCGCCGTCGGTCAGCGTGGAGGTGAGCTGCTGCAGCTTGGCATCGATGGTGTCGACGACTTTCTTGGTGCCGCCGGTTAGCGAGGACGAGAGCGAACCCAGTCGAGCATCGACGGTATCGGTTACGGCCTGCGCGCGGGAATCGAAGCTCTGCTCCAGCGCCTTGAGCCGGCTGTCGATCGTCTCGTCGAAGTTCTTGATCTTGGAATCGAGTGAGGTGTCCAGATTGCTGACTCTGGTGCCGATCTGAACTTCGAATTGCTGCAAGCGTTGGTCGAGCGTCGCCGTGATCTGGCCGCTGTTCGACATCAGACGGCTGTCGAAGGTGTCGACATAGGTTTTCAGACTTTCGGCAATGTCGTTGGTGCGCTGTCCCAGGCGTTCGACCACGTCGCCGCCAAATGTTTTCACCGTCCGGTCGAACTCGGAGATATGCCGCGTGATCAAGGCGCCCAGCGTGTTGCTGTCGCGCGAGAATTTTTCCGCAAGCTCGGCGCCTTGCTGGCGAATGAGCTCGTCGAAGGTGCTCATCTGGAGGCTGAGTGTGTCGTGCGCGCTTTCGGTCTGACTGACGACCTTCGTCACGAGCGAATTGACGGTTGAATCGAGCGTATCGCTGGCTTTCTCGCCAGCCGCCAGAATGTGGCTGGTAAGCCGGCTTCCGGCCTCGTCGATCTTGTTGGCGATATCGCCGCCGCGCAGTTCGAGCTCCAGCAGCAGCGAGTCGCCGGAGTTGCGCAGCGAATCGTGCAGTTGTTCTGTGCGGTCGGAGATGCTGTCGACGATGGCGGCAGACTTCTGCTCGAACTCCGACGTGATGCGGTCGAGCCGGTCGTTCAGCATATCGTGGACGCGGTTCGCCAGATCGACAAACTCGTCATGGACATGACCGGTCTTGAAGTTGAGGCTGGCCGTGAGCCGCTCGCTGGCATCGAGAACGGCCCGAGTGGTCTCGCCGCTCGCTTCTTCAAGCCGATCGAGCAGGTCGCCGCCTCGCTCGCCCAGCGCGAGGATCATATTGTCGCCGGCATTGCTGAGCGCGCGTGTGATATGTTCGCCGCGTTCCTCGAGCGCGCCCGTGATGCTCTTGGCCACCTCATCGACGCGTGATGCGATGGCATCGCTGATGAGCGCGATGTCGTGGCGAAGATCGATCTGTACTCCGGAGATCGCGCTGCGGACTTGTTCGGCCTGGCCCACCAGATTGTCGCGCTGATGGGCGATATCCTGTAGCAGGGCGCGGATACGTACTTCGTTGTCGGAATAGGCGCGTTCCAGCGCCGCGACTTCGTTGGCAACCAGCGTCTCGAGTTCACCCGCACGCGCGATGGCGCGCTCCATTCCGTCGCCCATCGCCGCAACCTCGCGGCGGATCGCCTGACCCACGGTCACCATCGAGTCGCTGGCGGCGTGTTCGGGTTCGGAGAACCGCATCGCCACCTGTGCCATGGATTGCGCGATCATCCGCAGTTCCTGGCCGCGCCACGCCAAGCTGGCCAGAAAATAGAACAGCAGAATCGGCGCCAACAGCACCGATATCAGTCCGACGAACGCAAATGCCCCGCCGCTCTGTCCGAGCGCCTGAAGCGACGGGTAGAAGGCGTAGGCCAACAGGCCGGCACCGACGAGCCAAACGGCGGTGAAGACCGTCGCCAGCACATAAATATTGCGGGCAGGACGACCCTTTTGAATCGCCTGCAGAATCTGTCCGATGGTCTCGCGATCGTCGTTGGCGGCCTGCCGCGGAAAGCGCGGCTCGTCGGAGGGCTGATCCTGAAAGGCGTGCGCGCTGAAGGCGGCGTCGTTGCGGCTCGGCTCGGCAACGGTCACCTGCGGAGCGCCAGCGGCATTATTTGACGTGGCATGGTCCGATGCCGGCGTTTCGCTCATATTCAGGGCTTCCTGAATAGCCGAAAGCGCAACTTCGGTCGGATCCTGAGCCTTTTTGGGACTATTTGCCATGCTAGTCTACGCCCTTGTTTACGCAGCCGGAAGCCCCGCGTTGAGAGCCGCCGAGGAGCGGTTTTCATCCTCGACGATCAGAGGCGGTCCGGATTCATCCTTGCCGCCGAGCTTGTGCGGTACTTCCCCAAACATCCTATTGGCTTGCTGCCTCGAATGAAATGGATGTGATTAATACAATTTTAACGATCCTTAATCATCGTTAACGGGGAACCGGAAAGCGCCCTCTGCACTCCGAAAATCGGGTCAAACGCGCCCAAATGCGGCCAAAACCCGTCGGATTGGCGGCTTTTCTGCGACATTGGTGCGGTTCGGCTTATTAACCACGCCGATGGGTTGCCCCTTTGCGAGAACAAGAATCTCCTTCAAGGAGCGCGTCGTTGACGATCTCGAAGAAGGATGGGCTGGATGTCGCAAGGCGGCACCGACGCGGGTGAGGTGATCGATCTGGACCATCTTCGGCGGATGGCGCTGGCGGATCCGGCGCTGGAGCGCGAGGTGCTGCAGATGTTCGCGGTGCAGGCGGGCGGCCTGATACAGGAACTTGCAACGCTGCCGGCGAATGCCGCGGTGCTGGCCCACACCTTGAAGGGTTCGGCGCGCGCGATCGGAGCGGCTCGGGTGGCCGAGACAGCCGCGGCGCTGGAAGCCGCGATGCGGACGTCAGCCGACATTCGGGGCGTCGTTGCGCGTTTGACCGAGGAGGTGGAGAGGGCGCAGGAAGCGATCTCCAGCATTCTCGCCGTTCCCGCCGGTGATCCGCAGTAGTACAAAGGAAAATCAGCCGGTTTTCGGGTGCTGCCGCTGGCGCGAGCCGGAGCGAGCCGCTATAGGACAGCCAGCATTCCTCCCTTTTTGAGACAGCACGAGCGATCATGGCGAAGATTCACTACGTTGACCACACAGGCGAGACGCGCGTCGTTGAAGTTGAAAACGGCGCGACGGTGATGGAAGGGGCGATCCGCAACGCCATTCCCGGCATCGAAGCGGAATGCGGTGGTGCCTGTGCCTGCGCGACGTGCCATGTCTATGTCGATGAAGGCTGGCGCGAGAAAGTCGGCAATCCGACGCCGATGGAAGAGGACATGCTGGACTTCGGCTACGACGTGCGCCCCAACTCGCGGCTGTCGTGCCAGATCAAAGTGAGCGACGAACTCGATGGCCTGATCGTCACCACGCCGGAGCGGCAGGCTTAACCGGCCGTACCGTCACGCGTCATCCAGCGCTGAAACCCGGCGATCACCGAAGGCGGCAGCGGTGTCGGCTTGCGCGTTTGCGAGTCCACCAGCACCGTGGTCGCCTGCGTCGAGGCAATGCATCGGCCTTCCGAGAACACGACCTGATCGAAGGTGACCGAGGTGCGGCCCAGCCGTCGGACGCCAAGTCCGGTTTCGATGGTGCCCGGCCAGTGCAGTTCGGCGCGGAAATGGGTGTCGAGCCGGACCAGAACCCATCCCGCCCCAGGCGGCGTCAGGCCATTGGCGGCATCCCGCACCAGCATCACGCGGCCGGTTTCGAAGTAACTCGAATACACCGCGTTGTTGACGTGGCCGTTGACGTCGAGATCGGCGAACCTGACGTTGTCTGAAAGGCGAAGCGGATAGTTCTCGAGGCGCGGCGTGGTCGTCGAAGCGGGGCTGTTCACGGTCAATCTCCAGGCTTGGTGCAGTTACCTGGAAAAACCGGCACACCACAAGAGGCCGCGGCCGTCTTTGTCGGAAGCGGGCACGTCGTAAAGCTGAAGCGTTTTCTCTTGCGCAAAAACGCGCTACTGTTCCGCTTCCTTCCGGAATATTCCCCACTCAGTGAAGAACGGCGACATGAGCGAAGCGATCAAAACCGACGTGTTGATAATTGGTGCCGGCCCCTGCGGCCTGTTCGCCGTGTTCGAACTGGGCCTGCTCGATATGAAGGTTCATCTCGTCGACATTCTCGACAAGATCGGCGGGCAATGCGCTGAACTCTACCCGGAGAAGCCGATCTACGACATTCCCGGCATTCCGATGGTGACCGGGCAGGGGCTGACCGAAGCGCTGATGGAGCAGATCAAGCCGTTCAATCCGACGTTCCATTTGAACGAGATGGTGGAGTCCATCGAGAAGATCGGCGATCCCCTGTTTCGCGTTACGACCGATGCCGGCAAGGTGTTCGAGACCAAGGTGGTGGTGATCTCCGCGGGCGGTGGCTCCTTCCAGCCGAAGCGGCCGCCGGTGCCCGGCATCGAGGCTTACGAGGGGACGTCGGTATTTTACGCCGTGCGCAAGATGGAGCAATTCCGCGACAAGGATTTGCTGATCGTCGGTGGCGGCGACAGCGCGCTGGACTGGACGCTCAACCTGCATCCTGTCGCGCGGCGCATCACCCTGCTGCATCGGCGCGATGATTTCCGCGCCGCGCCGCATAGCGTCGAGCAGATGCGCGCGTTGGTAAGAGACAGCAAGATGGATTTGCGGATCGGCCAGGTCACCGCGCTGGAAGGCGATGGTGGTCTTCTGACCGGCGCGATGATCAAGGGCAACGACAACGCCGTCACGCGGATCGATTGCAATACGATGCTGCCGTTCTTCGGGCTCACCATGAAGCTCGGACCGATTGCGAACTGGGGCGTCTCGCTGGAGAACAACCTGATTCCGGTCGAAACCGCGTCCTTCGAAACCAACGTGCCAGGAATCTTCGCGATCGGCGACATCAATACCTATCCCGGCAAGCTGAAGCTGATCCTTTCGGGATTCCACGAGGGTGCGCTGATGGCGCAGAAGGCGCACCGCTATGTCTATCCCGACAAGCGTCTGGTGTTTCAGTACACCACCTCGTCCTCCAGTTTGCAGAAGAAACTCGGCGTCAATTGATCAACTGGATGGTTGATATGGCCTCGATATCCTGCACGGGACTCTTGCGGCGAAACGGTGTCCGTTCAGAAAGCTACCGCCGGCGTCTTGCGGCGAAACTGTGGCGAACCTGGGCCTCTTGCAGGGCCGTCCTTACCCCAGAATTCCGGTGGCGTTTTTTCGCGAAATCGCCACACTTGTCCCGCAACCCTTACGCTCGACCTTTAGACAGGTGAGGCCGATGGTAAAATTCAGAACCGGATTTCGACGAACGATTCCCGCAGCGGCGACGCTCGCCACCGTGCTGCTGGGCGCCGGCCTGGCGAACGCGGCCGAGCCGACCGCCGCCGGCCTTTGGCAGAAGAGTGAGGACGGCAAGCCCGTGGTCTGGGTGCTGGTGGTCGATCACGGCGGCACCTTCGAGGGAGCAATCGCGAGGACGTTTCCCAAGCCGGGCGAGGCCGCCAATCCCGTTTGCAACAAGTGCACCGACGATCGCAAGAACGCGCCCATTCTCGGGCTGTCGTTCATTCGCGACATGAAGCGCGCCGGCCTCAAATATGAGGACGGCAACGTGCTCGATCCGCGCGATGGCGAAATCTACCACGCCAAGATGACGCTGAGCCCGGATGGGCAGTCGCTCACCTTGCGCGGCTATGTCGGGATTTCACTGCTCGGCAAGAGCGAGACCTGGCAGCGCCTGCCGGACACCAACATCGCGGTGCTCGATCCGGCGGTCGTGACGAAATACCTGCCGCAGGCCGCGGCGGCGCAATCCCAGCCGCCGGCGATGGTTGCCAAGTCCAAGCCCCGCACCACGGGTTCGGCGACGCATCCGCGCTAAGTCGAATACGCTGACACGCATCTGCCTTCGTCCTTCGCGGCGGACGGGATAACACAAAGGCTTCCACGAGTGACGCTCCGTGGAAGCCTTTGTTTTTGTCGCAGGGCATTTGTTTTTGTCGCAGGGTATTTCGAGCGCGGTGCTTCGCCCCCACTACTGTTGCTTCGTCTCGGGCGGCTGCTGCGCCGACGGCGGCAGCAGCGGTTCCTGGACCACTTCCGGAATCCGCGCGTCGAGCCGGAGCACCGAGACGGCAGCCGGGAGGGCCGCGTCCGCCATGGCGGCGTGGCCCTCGGCAGTCGGATGCACGGCGCCGCCATAGACTGCCGACAGGACGCCCCAGGTGGCATCGTGGATATCCGAGGGCTGCGCGGAAGCCGGAAGCCCTTGCGGATAGGTCATCGCCGCGAAGTAGCTGTCGTTGGCGTCGCGGATCCAGCGTGCGCGCGGCAGATAGGCGCGAAACTCGCTCGCGCCGCGACCGCAGACCAAGGGTTGCGAGGAGGCCGCGACAACGTCGCTGACGAAGCTGTCGCCCTTGGCGGAAAAGCACGCCTGATCGAATTCGGGATCGTTGGCGCTCCGCGCGCAGAAGCCGTGATTGGCGAATGCCGCCTGATGCGCGTCCACGAACGTCATGCGGTCGCCGGCCGGATCGCGGCACAGGATGCCCGACTGACACAGCGCCAGCGCTTTCAGGCGCGGCAGGAATTCGCTTTGCACGAACCGCGCGGTTTGATTCAGCCGTTCCGGATTGGCATTAAAGGCCGGATGCACGTCGAAGCCGGCGCGTCCGCCTGGGCAGATTCCGCCCTCCGTGAGCACCGGGTTGGCATAGGAGACGAAGATGACGTGCGAGAGGTCGCCGACCAGCGGCTTGAGCGCGCCGCGCAGCTTGCTGAACGCCTGCGGCAGTTCGTTGGTCAGCGCGGCCCGCGAATCCTCGACCGAGCCGAGCACGCCGGTGCGCTTGAACAGCGCCCGCTCCGTCGTGCTGTCAACGATGACATTGGCGACCAGTTCGGAGAAGCCGATATCGTTGGCGCCGATCGAGAGCAGGACGAGATCCAGCTTGCGGTCCGGCTGCCGGCGCTTGGCGGCGGCTAGGGCATCGCGCAATTCGCCGAGTTGGGCATTCACCCTGCCCTGGCAATCGACGCCGGATTTGGTGACCAGACATTCGCGTGCGCGCTGCGGTCCGAGCAGGCCGTCGGCAATGGTCGCGCCGGTGCAGGCCAGAGGCAGATAGGTGACCGCGATGTGCGGGTACTGCACGGCGAGCGCGAGCGCGGTCCGGGTCTGATAGCTGTAGAGCGAGCGATGACAGGCGGGATTGAACCAGACCGCACTATGCCGCTGCCAGGCCTGCAAAGGTCCGGGCGAACCGCAGGCGCGACCGCCTTTGTAGCCGGCGCGGCTCGGCCGGAAGTATTCGCTTCCGGGACCGCCGAGATAAGATTGGAAGCAGAATCCTTCGTCGGCGAGCGCGATCTGCCGGTCCGGATTACCTTCGCCCGACGCGATGGAATCGCCGAGGCCGGCGATCAGAATGTCGCGCACGAAGATTTCGGTGCTGACGCGCTGCGGAGCGTCGGCGCCGCTGGAGACGTCGACCGTCACCGCGGTGGGATTGCTGCTCGGCACCCGCAGATTGATCGGCTCGGCGCAATCGAGCGTCGACTGCCGCGGGCCTTGGCCGTCGTCGAACGTCCAGGCACACGTTGCGCCGACCGGCAGCGCGCCGGCGAGGCGGACGGTCACGGCATGATCGACCGGCGCCAGATAGCTTTCCTTGACGCCGTCCCGCGTGCACGGCTCGCTGACGCGGCCGCTGCGGTCGATGCACAGTCGGTTGACGGTATTGCGGGCCCAGCCGCGGCCGTCGCTCTGGATTTCCAATGCATTCTCGGCGGCAAGGATCGAGCCGGCGCGCATCGCTTCGGCCTGGAGTTGAAAGTCCCGCTCCTCGCGGAAAAGGCGGAAGCGATTGCGGACTTCCCAGGAAATCTGCAGGGGCGCGCCCGCATCGCTCTGGGCGAATGCGGGCGGGGCGGGCCAGGCGCCCCAAATCGTGAACAGTAACGCCAGCCGGATGAACAGGGACATCGTGCGACTCCAGATCATGCCGTTGTTCAACGTCAAGGATAGGGCGGAAATAAGAGGGCAGCGGCAGCCATCAGCCGCTGCGCAGCTTCATGGCCGGCGGTGGTGCGGCAGTCCAGCAGCTTTACCGGCGGATTTTACGAATTGCGGGACAAAAGACGCGAGTCGCAGCAATTCGCCTTGCGGCGCTGCTGCCAGGGCTTGACGACGCTGAGCCACAATTCGCGGCTCCCCATGATGCTGATCGCGACCGTGAACGGGATCACGAAATAGAGCACGCGGAACACCAATAGCGTCGCCAGCAGCTGTTCCTTGCCGAATTGCGGCAGGGCCACCAGCATCGCGGCATCGAAGACGCCGAGGCTGCCCGGGGCATGGCTGGCGAAGCCCAGCAGTGTGGCGAGAATGAACACCACCGCCAGCGACAGGAAGTCGATATAGGGTTCGTTCGGCATCAGCAGATACATCGCCAGCGAGCAGAAGCCGAGATCGACGACGCCGATCGCGATCTGGAGCAAGGTCAGCCGTCCCGACGGCAGCACCACCTTCCAGCCGTTGCGACCGAGCTGGCGGCGGCCGTTACCCACCGCGACCCAGACGAGATAGGCGGCAATACCGGCGAGGCAGCCCAGCCCGATCAGCCGGTTGATGCTGCTCGGCAGCAGATTCATGGCGCCGGCGGCATCGGGATGCAGGACCATGCCGATGCCGAGAACGAAAACATTGCCGAGCCAGAATGTCAGCCCCGAGATGAAGCAGATTTTCGCGACGTCGATGGCGTTGAGGCCGAAATCCGAATAGATGCGGAAGCGGATGGCGCCACCGGTGAACACCGTGGCGCCGATATTATGACCGATCGAATAGCTGGTGAAACTCGACAGCGCCGCGATCCGGTAGGGGACATGGGTGACGCCCAGCGTCCGCAACGCAAAGAAGTCATAGAATGTCAGGGTGCAGAACGCGCCGAACACGCAGAGAGCGGCGAGGGCGATCTGGGCGGGCGATTTTTCGGTCAGCGCAACCACGATCACGCTGCTGTCGATACCCTTCAAGGTACGGACCAGAATCGCAATCGCAATGGCAACGATGATGAGACTGGCAGCGATCCCGACCCGTTTCCAGCCGATCCGCTCCGTAAACCCACGCCGCAGCGTGGTCAGCAGTCGATCCATTCGTCCTCCCGCCGTGGCACGTACAACCTCGGGGCCGAACGAACCGATCGGACGTCTGTGGCTGCCAGGACACTTACCAAGACACTCACAAGTGACTCATACTTGCAAATTCAATTCGCGGAAATGATTAGAGCATTTTTTGGTAAAGTGGAATTCGATCCGCTTCAAGCAATGCCGCCTTTCCGCGTGGTGCTCGCAGGCATATAAGCACCGGCCTCACGCCCTTCCAGTCAAGCTATCAAATCCGGCAAGAACATGCCGGTGTCACGACGGTGGCGAGGGTGTGACAAACCCGTGCCGTGGCGGAACGATCGATGATGTCGATGCAAGACTGCGGCATTATGCCTTGCGAAGCGCGAAATAGGCGCCGCAGAACGCCATGGCGGCACCGAGGCAGAGCGCGGTAGTGCCGGCCAGGACGCCGGCAAGGGTGGGGACGGCGGAGGGCGCCGCCGCGGCCTGACCTGCGGCGGCCAGAAACACGAGCCCAAGCCCGATCAGGAAATGCCGCATCCGTCGCGACATTTGACCGGCGGCCGCGCTGTGCATCAGCCCGGCGACAAAATACCCGCTGGCAAAGCCGCCGGTGCCGATCAGCCACCAGGCCAGCGCTGCGCTGGCTGGCACCGCTACCCCGCTGTCATCGGAATGCCATAGACCGCCGAGGTCGAGCCCGAACCGCTGTCCCAGCACATGCAGGGCGAGCGCCAGCAGCATGCCCGAGAGCGCTGCGCCGGCGAGGATCAGGCGGCGGGGAAAGGAGGTTGCGTTCGCCATGGCGAGGGCCGCTATGCCCTTGTGTCGTGGTTGTCCGTTGTGGCTTGTAGGCGCATCGTTCCGGATGATGCAAGCCATGGCCGCGATTCCGTGCGGCGGACCCATACCAACCAAAGGCGCGCTCGAGATGGAGGATCAGTCCACGTCGCATCAGGCCGATGCCCCTGTGTCGTACACCTTCAAGCCGTCGCTGGTGGGCGCGGTGCGGCAATTTGAACTGACCGATGGCGGCGTCGCGTTCGAGGTCGGGAGCCGCAAGGGGATGTGGCCGTATAGCGCGATCGCGGCGATACGGCTGACCTATCGGCCGATGTCGATGCAGCCGCGTCAGTTCCGCGCCGATATCATCCGCGAGACCGGAGAGCGACTGATTGTTCTGTCGACGTCGTGGAAGAGCTTCGGCATGGTCGCGACGCAGGATGACGCCTATCGCGCCTTTATCCTGGCGCTGCATCATCGTCTCGCCGGACGCGGAAGCGATGTCGCGTGTTACGGCGGGTTGCGGCCGATTCTGTACGCGCTTGCGATCGGCGTGCTGGTGATCTTCGCCATCGCGATGGCGGCGCTGATGGCGCGTGCCGTCGCGACCGAGGCGATCGCGGGAGCGCTGTTCCTGCTGGCGCTCGCCGCCGTATTCGCCTGGCAGATCGGCGGCTTCATGCGTCGCAACAAGCCGTGTCGATACACCGCCGACCATCCGCCGTCGCAACTGGTGCCGTAGCCGTGAGGCGGCCTCGCCGAATCGGCTTTATTGCCGCACCACCAGCACCGAACACTTGGCGTAGCGGACCACGTGGCCGGCATTGGAGCCGAGAAAGTATGTCTTCATCGCGGGGCGATGCGACGACATCACGATCAGATCGGCATTCATGCTCACGGCCTCTTCGAGAATCTCGTGATAGATGCCGCCCTGGCGCACGACGGTGGAAATGCGCGCCGGATCGATGCCCGACTCGCGGGCGATCGCTGCGATCGCCTGCTCGCAGGATTGGCGCTGCTGCGCGTCGAAATTGGCAGGCACATATTCCGCCAGCATCACCGGCGTGATCGACAGCACGTTCAACAGTCGCACGCGGGCATTGAACATGTTGGCGAGGGTTGCCCCGGCCGCCACCGCCGGCTTGGCCAGACCGCTGTCCGCCAGATCGATCGGGACGAGAATGGACGTGTACATCTGCGCCTCCCAATGTGAGGGAGTGTAACACATGATCGCTGTTGCGGCGACGCGATAAATTCTCGCATGATGAGGGACGACATTCGCGGCGAACGAATGCATTCACCACTTCGAACTACCCCACTGTTTGACGATCAGTCTCCTCCTCATCAAGGCCGGATTTATTCCGGCCATGACGAGAGTCTTCGATCGGGGCTTCTTCGTCACGCATCGTCGGACGTCTGCCGCAACAGTTTTGGCGAGACGAATTGCATCAGCCGTCCGCGCTGGAACGCGACGTCGCCCCAGTCGGTGATATCGAAATCGATCACCGCGAGGCCGCTGGTCGGCAGATTGTTCGACAGGGCATAGCGCGCATCCGCGGTGCCTTCGCCCGCCAGCATCAAGGCCAGTTCGTGCAGCCCTGGATTATGACCGACAAGCAACAGCGGTGTCGCATTCGCGCTGTTGCTGCGGATCGTATGCAGCAGTTCGGCGGGCTCGGCGAGATAAAGTTCCGGCAGATAGACGACGTCCGGCACGGCCCTGTCGAGCAGCGGCCCGGCAATGTCCCAGGTCTGCCGGGCGCGAACCGCCGTCGAGACCAGCACGCGCCGCGGGCGATGGCGCTGGCCGGCCATCCACTCGCCGATGACGACCGCGTCGTTGCGGCCGCGCTCGTCGAGGCGGCGGTCGATATCCTCCCCGCTCGGCGCGTGGCCTTCGGTCTTGGCGTGGCGCAGCAGCATCAATCGCCGCATGGTGCGCTCTCGATTCGATTCAATCCATTGCTCCGTCCGGAGGGTGGTGGGGCTCCGACTGCGGATTAGTGTACAAGTTTGTGCGCGGCAAGGTGACAAGTGCCGCCCCGCTTCGTAAGAAAACCTGTGAACACCACCAATTCCAGCGATATCCCCGAACCGCAGAGCGAACCGCCGGCCGATGCCGTTCCGGAACGGCGACGGCTGACGCTCGATCTCGATGTCGACGTCTGTATCGTCGGGGCGGGGCTCGCCGGCCTGACGGTGGCGCTGGAAGTGGCGCGCATGGGCGCCAGCGTGGCGGTGCTCGAAAGCCGCCAGATCGGCTGGAACGCCTCTGGCCATCAACTCGGATCCGTGTTGCCCGGCTATGGCGTGCCGGTGGAGGACTTGATCGGCCGGCTCGGTATCGATCACACCCGGGAGCTGTGGGCGCTGTCGGAGCAGGGCGTCGAGCATGTGCGCGTCACCGCGAGCGAGATGGCTGGCGCAGCCCTGCTGTCGGCCACCGGGGCGCTCGAGGTCTCCAATGTCGACCGCGGCGACCGGCTGACCGAGCGCCTGCAGGTGCTTGGCGAGCGCTTCGGAGCGCGCGTCGAAGGCTGGCGCGCCAGTGAGGTCCGCGCAGCGCTGCGGACGCCGCGCTACTTCGACGCGGTTCACTATCCGACGGCGTTTCAGGTCGACGGCCGCGCCTATTTGGCCGGGCTCGCGATGCTGGCGCGGCAGGCCGGCGTGCGCATTTTCGAGGATACGCCGGTGGTCAGCATCGAGGCGTCCGGTATCCGCAAACGCATCATGACCGCATCGGCACGGGTGCGGGCGGCGCATCTCGTGCTGGCCGGCAACATCCATCTCGGCGCCCCGTCGCCGCGGCTGACGGCGACGCTGCTGCCCGTGTGGCGTTATGCCGCCGTCACCGAGCCCCTGGGTGAGCGGCTCGGCCAAGTCGTCAGCTTTCCCGGATCGGTGATGGATACCGACGGCATCGATCATTTCCGTGTCGTCGGAGGTGACCGCCTGGTGTGGATGAGCCCGCAGACAACGTGGGCCGGCGACCCGGCGCGCTACCGCCGTGCCATTCGCCGTCGCATCAGGACGGTGTTTCCGACCCTCGGCAACGTCGGCCTGCGCGAGGTCTGGAGCGGCGCGGTCGGCGAGACGGTGCATGGCATGCCGCAGATCGGCGAATTACGGCCCGGTCTGTGGGTGGCGAGCGGTTTCGGCCGACAGGGGCTGAACACCACGGCGCTCGCGGGGCAGCTGATCGCCCGCGGCATCCTGTGGGGCGACGACCGCTGGCGCCTGTTCGCGCCGTTTGAACTGGTGTGGGCGGGCGGCCGGGCCGGGCTGGTCGCCGGCCAGATCGTCGCCGGCTGGACCCGCGCCAGCGCCGCAGCGAGAGGCGCTCTGGCCCGCTGGCGCGAGCGGGCTGCGCTGCGCGAAAGCGCCCGCGAGGCGCGTGTCGCCGCCGCCAACCGGCAGATGGGCGGCAACAGGGATCATATCGGCCGCTGAAAGCGCGAGGGGTAGCTCGCGAGAACGTGAGTGACATCGCAGGTAGGGGGTGTAACGTTTTGCGGCCTGCGTCGTAACTCGGAACACGCGGGCCCTGCATGGTTCGCACCATCCACGGAGACCACCATGATCAACCGTCGCATTTTGCTCGCATCCGCCGCGGGGATCGCCGGCCTTGCCGCGCTGCGTGCCCTGCAGGCGTCGCCGGCAGCGGCCGGCGAGAAGTTCGAGATCGAGAAGACGGAGGCGGAGTGGCGCGCGCAACTGACGCCGGCGCAATATCATATCCTGCGTGAAGAGGGCACCGAACCGCCGTGGTCGAGCCCGCTGCTCAAGGAGCATCGCAAGGGCATTTTCGCCTGCGCCGGCTGCGATCTGCCGCTCTATTCGTCGGAGACCAAATTCGAAAGCGGCACCGGATGGCCGAGCTTCTATCAGCCGCTGGAGAACGCGGTGGGCAAGCGCGAGGACCGCACCTTCGGCATGACGCGCATCGCTATCCATTGCCGCCGTTGCGGCGGGCATCTCGGCCACGTGTTCGACGACGGCCCGAAGCCGACCGGCCTGCGTTACTGCATGGATGGCCTCGCGCTGGTGTTCCACCCCGCCACGCCATCGGCGACGTGAGGGCGCGAAGAGTCGCTTTTCGGACCGATTTCGTTTTTCGTCATGGCCGGATTTATTCCGGCCATCCACGTCTTGAGTGGCAACCGGTACGAAGAACGTGGATGGCCGGGACAAGCCCGGCCATGACGCCGGGAATGCGATGAGGCCGTTCGCGGCTGCCCTCACGCGGTGTTGCGCCTGCCATCCCCCGGCAATTGTTGCCCGCCCCGGCAATTGTGCCCCGGTCCGCGCGCGGAGGGATTTTTCTACGGCATTGAATAATCGATCTAATTTCGCCCAACGCCAGTTGGCACGGCCCTTGCGACAATCGCTCCGGAATACGGCCTCGGCGCACCGCCGGCCGTCGCGCTATTCGCATCTGGAGGCGATGTTATGGGTATCTTCGGGGCTCTCACCACGTCGGTCGCGGGGTTGCGGGCGGAATCGTACGCGCTGGAAAACATCTCCGGCAACATCGCCAATTCCCAGACCACGGCATTCAAGCGCATCGATACCAGTTTTCTCGATCTCATTCCCGAGACGGGACCCACGCAGCAGAAGGCGGGCAGCGTCACCTCCGCCTCGCGCAGCACCAACACCGTGCAGGGCGATGTGCAGGCGGCGTCGGTCTCGACCTATATGGCGATCAACGGCGCCGGCTTCTTCGTGGTGCAGAAGCCGGGCAATTTCACTGACAACCAACCGATCTTCGACGGCGTCGAGAACTATACGCGGCGCGGCGACTTCACGCTCAACAAGGACGGTTATCTGGTCAACGGCGCAGGCTATTACCTCGAGGGCATCCCGATCGATCCGACCACCGGAAATCTGGTCGGCAGCGCGCCGCAGATTTTGAAATTCAAGAACGACTTCCTGCCGGCGCAGCAGACCTCCAAGGTCGAGTATCGCGCCAACCTTGCAAGCTACCCCCTGACCACCAAGCACGATACCGCGGTGCCCGGCTCCGAACTGCTGAAGCCCGCGGATTTCAGCGCGGGACATGATCCGACGGCGAGCGGGACAGGGCAGGTGATCGGCAGCGACATCCAGTCCTTCATCGACGAGTCGATCGCCGGCGGCGCCGTCACCGCCTATGACATTTCCGGCGCGCCGGTGCAGCTCCAGTTCCGCTGGGCCAAGGTGGACAGCGCCTCGCTCGGCAGCGGCCACACCGACACCTGGAACATGTTCTATCAGGTCGATCCCAATGCCACCGGCACCGATGTTGCCTGGCAGAACGTCGGCGTCAACTTCAGCTTTTCGTCCAACGGTCAGCCCAATCCGCCCGTTGCATCTGTGACGCTGAGCAATGCGGTGGTCGGCGGCATCGCGCTCGGCAGTCCGGTGATCAATTTCTCCGCGGGCGGCCTGACGCAATATGCCGACGCCAATGGCAACGTGCAGGTGAACCAGATCCAGCAGGACGGTTATCCGGCGGGAAGCCTGCAGTCGGTGTCGATCTCGGACAATGGCCGCGTGGTCGGCAACTATTCCAACGGCCGCAACCGCGACCTGGCGCAGATCGTGCTGGCGACCTTCAACGGTCCCGACTTCCTCAAGCGCATCGACGGCGGCGCGTTCGAGGCCACCGACGGTTCGGGACAGGCGCTGTTCGGCAACGGCGGCACCATCGTCGGCTCGTCGCTGGAAGGCTCCAACACGGATATCGCCGATGAATTCACCAAGCTGATCGTGACCCAGCAGGCTTACTCGGCGAACACCAAGGTGATCACGACGTCGAACCAGATGGTGCAGGATCTGCTCAACGTGCTGCGCTGATGGCTGATGATTTGGGCCGGCGCGATGGCGTCATCCCGAGATGCGCGCGGTGAATACCGCGCCGCGAAACATAGCCGCCGCCCTGCGAGACTGTCGCCTGCGCGACAGCACCTCAGGGTGATGGCTTTGGAGAGTGTCACGATCGATCCTGCGCCACGATGCGGCGCTGAGTTTCAAACGGGTAGCTTGTCATGAGTTTGGGTCAGGCGCTTGCCACTGCGATGTCCGGCCTTCGCGCCAATCAGGCGGCGCTGGCGCTGGTGTCGTCCAACGTCGCCAACGCGGATACAGCGGGCTATGTCAGGAAATCGCTGATCCAGACCGCGACAACGACCGCCGACTATGGCTCGAGCGTGCGGGTCGCCGGCGTCAATCGCGAGCTTGACGCATTCATCCAGGCGCAACTGCGCACCGAAATGTCCGGCGCGGCCTATGCCAACATCCGCGCGACCTTCCTGAACAATCTGCAAGCCGTCTACGGCAATCCGGATTCCACCGGCACGCTGGAAGCCGCCTTCAACGCGCTCACCACGGCGGTGCAGGCGCTGTCCACCAGTCCGGATTCGCAGTCGGCGCGCGTCGGCGTCATCAACGCGGCGCAGAATATCGCGCAGCAGCTCAATGCGGCCTCGCAAGGCATTCAGGCGCTGCGCAACACGGCGGAGAACGGGCTGGCCAATGCCGTCACCACCGCGAACAACGCGATGGCGCAGATCGCCGCGATCAACAACCAGTTGATGCGTGGCGGCCAGACCGATGCCTCGACCGCCTCGCTGCTCGATCAGCGCGACCAGTATATCGATCAACTGTCGCAACTGATGGACATTCGCGTCGTCGCCAATGACGCCAATCAGGTGAGCGTGTTCACGACGTCCGGCGTGCAACTGGTCGGCGTCGAGGCGGCCAAACTGTCCTTCGATGCGCAGGGCACAGTGACGCCGAATACGTTCTGGGATCCCGATCCGTCGAAGAGCGCGCTCGGCACCATCTCCATCAATTTCCCGCATGGCGGCAGCATGGACCTGATCGCCACGCATTCTATCCGCTCCGGTGCCATCGCCGGCTATCTCGAGCTGCGCGACAAGACACTTGTTCAGGCGCAGGCCCAGGTCGATCAGCTCGCGGCCTCGCTCGCCAGCGCGCTGTCGGATCAGACGGTCACCGGCGACCCCGCGCCGGACAGCGTGCTGCCGCAAAAGGGATTCGATCTCGATCTCGACGGCTTGCAGAACGGCAATGTGGTTCACGTCAGCTACAAGGATGGCGCTGGCACGGTCCACAACCTGTCGATCGTGCGCGCGGACGGCATGACCTCTCTGCCGAACTCGGCGACCATCGATCCGAATGACGAGGTGATCAGCATCGACTGCACCGGCGGCTTTCCCGCCGCGATGGCCTCGGTGCTGACGCAACTGACCAACAAGCTGGGTGCCACCGGACTGCAGTTCTCCAATCCGAGCGGATCGACATTGCGGGTGCTGGACGACGGCGCGCTCAATCAGGTGAATATCCTCTCGGCTTCCACCACCAAGACTGTGACGTCCTCGACCAGCGGTGCGCCGCAGTTCTCGCTGTTCACCGACGGCAGCGTGCCGTTCACCGGGGCCTATTCCGCCGACGGCGCGCAGCAAACCGGTTTCGCGGCGCGCATCACCGTCAACACCAGCCTGATCGCCGATCCCTCGCGCCTCGTCGTCTATGGTCCGGGGACGGCGGCCGGAGACACCACGCGGCCGGATTTCATCCTGACGCAGCTGACCACCGCGAGCATGTACTACTCGCCGCAGACCGGCGTCGGCACCTCGACCTCGCCCTACCGGGGAACGCTGCTGAACTACACCCAGCAGTTCCTCAGCGTACAGGGCAATGCGGCGAATGCGGCCCAGCAGCTCGCTGACGGTCAGAACGTCGTGCTCAACACGCTGCAGAAGAAGATGGACGCGGCCTCCGGCGTCAATATCGACGACGAGATGGCGCATCTGCTGGCGCTGCAAAACGCTTACTCCGCCAACGCGCGCGTCATGTCCGCCGTCAAGGACATGTACACCGCGCTGCTGCAATCGATCTGAGGTCATCATGGCAATCGATGGCATAGGTAGCCGACCTTCCTATATCGGCGCGTCGATCCTCAACCTGAAAAGCCAGCTCGATACGCTGCAGGAGCAGCTTGCCACGGGCAAGCTGTCCAGCACCTATGCAGGGCAGGGCGCCAGCCGCGGTCTTGCCATTGGCCTGCGCGCGCAGATCAACACCCTGAACGCCTTCGCCGACACCGCGGCGAACATCAACACGCGCATCAACGTCGCCAATCTGTCGCTGCAGGGGCTGATCGATCTCAATACGCAGGTGAAGACGGCGGCGAACGGCTCCTCGATCACGCTCGGCAACAACGGCCAGACCACCGGGCAGACGGCGGCGCAATCGGCCTTCGCCAATGCGATCGAGCTGCTCAATACGCGCGCCGGCGATCGCTATCTGTTTTCCGGCCGCGCCACCGATACGCCGCCGACCGCCACCGCCGATGAGATCCTCTACGGCAGCGCCGACGGGACGCGGGCGGGGCTGACGAAGCTGATCAGCGAGCGCAAGAGCGCCGACCTCGGCGCGGACGGCATGGGGCGGCTGAACATGTCCGGCTCGGGCGTGTCGCCGATCACGCTCAGTGAGGATGCCGCGCCCTCGGTATTCGGCCTCAAGCTGAGCGCGGTGAATTCGACGCTGAGCGGCGCAGCGGTGAACGGCCCGACCGGCAGCCCGCCGAACATCTCCATCGATCTCAACGGCAACATTCCGGGCGAAGGCGACAAGCTCTCCATCACCTTCAAGTTGCCGGACGGCACCAGCGAAAGCATCACGCTGACCGCGACCACCAAATCGCCGCCGCAGCCCGGCGAATTTCTGATTGGAGCAACCGCTGCCGAGACGTCCGACAATCTGCAAGACAAGTTAAGCGGCGCAGTGAAGACGCTCGCCAATACGGCGCTGGTGGCGGCATCGGCGGTGACGGCCTCGCGCAACTTTTTTGCGTCGCCGCCGATGCGCGTCGATACGACCAGCCTGCCGTTGACGTCGGCGACGGGATTGATCGCCGGCACGCCCGCGAACACGATTTCCTGGTACACCGGCGAGGTGGCGCAGAGCCCGACCGACAGCGCACGCGGCACCGCCATCGGGAAGATCGACCAGTCGATCACGGTGCAATACGGCGCGCGCGCCAATGAGGAGGCGTTCCGCGTCGAGCTGCAGAACATCGCCGTCTACGCCGCGGTGACGACGTCCACCTCCGATCCCTATGCCAACGGTCAGATCACGGCGCTCAGTCAGCGCGTCGCGCTCAACATGTCGCCGCAGCAGGGCGTGCAGACCATTCAGGACATCCAGGCCGATTTCGCCGGCGCGCAAACCGCGATGAAGGCGGCGGGCGATCGCCAGGCGCAGGTCAAGACCATGACGCAGACGATGCTGGATTCGATCGAAGGCGTTTCGCCGGAAGAGGTCGCGACGAAAATCCTCTCGCTGCAGACCAGCCTGTCCGCGTCGTACCAGACCACGGCGATGCTGTATCAGCTGAGCCTGGCGAAGTTCCTCTGAAGACGCGTCGACGGCCTAGCGCGCGTCCTGTTTAGGCGGAACGTCATTGCGGGCATAGCCGTTCGAAGAACGGCGTCGCTTCGCTCGCCTATGACCCGGCAATCCATCATTTTCGAAGAAGATAGATGCGCGGATCAGGTCCGCGCATGACGGCCGTGATTCCATCAAAGGTACGGCCATGACGATGTCATGACAGTGCTTAGGCTTTGGCCAAAAGCCTTCAGGCCGATTTGCGCTCGGCCTGCTGTTCTTGCAACTGCCGTGCGCTGTCGAGCAGCGCCGCTTCGTGCGCGATCAGCTTCCGCGATTCCTTCAGCGCGTGATAGAGATCGCCGTTGAGGATGTGATTGTTGATCGCCTCGATCAGCGGCCACGAACTCGGCGCGGCCAACAGGATTTCCTTGATCAGGTTGAAATAGGCCGGGTGGTGCGCCATCGGATCGGGCGCGAGATACATCAGCTGCACGGCGAGGTAGATCAGCTTCGCCGGTGTGTCGGCGGTCTCCGGCGTCAGGATGTCCTTTTCGCGCAGGATCGGAACGCGGTCGCCTTCGATCAGCAGCTTCGCGCGCTGATCGGTGTTGGTGATGACGCAGGCGCCGATGATGATCCGCTCGTGCGGGCGAAGCTCGACCTTCAGCGCCATGGTGTCTCTCCTGTCTGTCGCGGGATCGGGAACGCGCGGATGCGCGCCGCCGCAGGCAACCCCGAATGACGTCCGTATTCAAACCGATGCGGCGATCCTTTCCCATCATGGTTAACGCGAGGTTAAGGCGGATCACGCGGCTTCGCGTCGCGCCGATAAAATCTTCAATGTTCACAGCGGTCTCGCGGAAGAAGCTGCAATACGTCTTGCAAATGCGCCACGCCGATTCCTCACGGTCGTTCGAACTATGCCCGCGGGCTTCATGCTTTCTTAGAGACTTGGTTCCAGTGTGCTGACGTTGTCCGATTGAAAAGATCGGCGATACGCACACTCTCGTTCACACCAGAAAGGTATGATCATGTCAGGTATCGTTCTCTCGGCGTCCGTCCGCCAGAACCTCCTCTCCCTCCAGTCCACCGCCGATCTGCTCTCCGTGACGCAGAACCGCCTTGCCACCGGCAACAAGGTCAATTCGGCGCTCGACAACCCGACCAACTTCTTCACCGCGCAGGGCCTCAACAACCGCGCCAGCGACATCAACAACCTGCTCGACTCGATCGGCAACGGCGTGCAGGTGCTGCAGGCTGCCAACACTGGCATCACCTCGATCCAGAAGCTGGTCGACACCGCGAAGTCGATCGCCAATCAGGCGCTGCAGACGCCGTCGGGCTACTCGACCAAATCTCAGTCGAGCGCCACCGTCACCGGCGCGACCGCGTCGAATTTGCTGGGCGGCACGCCGACCGCGGCGACCAATGCTAAGACCACGGGCACGGTCGATCTGAGCGCCGGAATCGATGCCTCTGGCGGTGCCAAAGTCTTCACAATTAACGGCAAGACCGTGACGCTGGCTACGAACGGCGGCAGCGCGAGTGACGGAAAGTATTCGCTCACCGATATCAAGGCAGCAATCAACGGCACTGCCGGTATCGGGGTTAACGCGACCGATGACGGCAGCGGTCATCTGGTTCTGACCAGCACGGGCACTGCCGGTGCAGCTGACAGCATTGTGCTCGGCGGCGCCGACGTTGCTTCGGTATTCGGCGCGTCCCCCACTGTGACGGCCGGTACTGATGCTGGCAGCACAGGAGGCCTGTCCACTCTGCAGTTGACCATCGGCTCGACCGACGGCGGCAAGTCTCTCGACATCACCTTTGGCAGCGGCACCTTCAGCTACGACAAGAGCACCGGCGTCGCCACCAACGTCCAGACGCTGGATCAACTCAACACCGTTCTTGCCAACAACAACATGACCGCGTCGATCGACACGGCCGGCAAGATCACGTTGACCACGACCAACGATCATGCGGCGTCGACCATCGGCACCATCAGCGGTTCCGCAGCTGGTGCGACGGCCGGGTTGTTCGGCACGGTGTCCGGCCCGGTGGCGGATGCCAACGTTCAGAACACCCGCGCCGGTCTGATCTCGCAGTACAATCAGATCATCGATCAGATCAAGACGACGGCACAGGATGCATCCTTCAATGGCGTCAACCTGCTGAACGGCGACCAGCTCAAGCTGGTGTTCAACGAAACCGGCAAGTCCACGCTCGAAATCCAGGGCGTCACCTTCGATCCGGCCGGACTTGGCCTGTCGAAGCTGGTGAAGGACACCGATTTCCTTGACAACAGCAACATCAACAAGGTTCTCGACTCGCTGAACAACGCGTCGAGCACGCTGCGTTCGCAGGCCTCGGCCTTCGGCTCGAACCTGTCGGTGGTGCAGATCCGTCAGGACTTCAACAAGAACCTGATCAACGTGCTGCAGACCGGCTCGTCGAACCTGACGCTGGCCGACACCAACGAGGAAGCGGCGAACAGCCAGGCGCTGTCGACCCGCCAGTCGATCGCGGTGTCCGCGCTGGCCCTGGCCAACCAGTCCCAGCAGAGCGTGCTACAGCTGCTCCGCTAAGCGAAGCCGAATCCATCGAAACGAAGACGGCGGGGGCAACCCCGCCGTTTTTCTTTGGTCCTTTGGCATCGCGCGGCGGCTCGTCGATGGCCTCCTGCCTCGATCCTTTCTTTCAGAGTGACGGGAAGGTGCCTGTTTTCTGTCACACTTGAAAACGCTTGGTAACCATATTGAAAGGGCTGAAACGGTAACATCAGAATACGTCTGCCTGTCGCAGAGAACTCCATCGAGGTCGTTAATGTCGAACGCCGCTTCCGCCTACGCCCGCACGTCACAAACCACCGCATCCCCCCGTGAAATCGAAGCGCAGGCTCTGCTGAAGGCGGCCCGGCAATTGCAGGATGTCCAGAACAACTGGAGCGGCCCGACCAAGAGCATGCACGACGCGCTATTGTTCAATCGCCGCCTGTGGTCGATCTTCATGAGCGCGGTCGAAAGCAACGACAACGAGCAGCCGCTCGAGATCCGCCAGAACATCGCCAATATCGGCATCTTCGTGCTGAAGCAGACCGTCGAGATGCAGACCAATCCCGACCCGGCGAAACTGAAATCGCTGATCGACATCAACTGCAATCTGGCTGCGGGTCTGTCCGGCCGCGCCTGAGGCGGCATGCGCCATCGCTGACATCGGAAACAATGGCTGACATCTGGAACATCATCTCGTCGAACTATGTCACGGTCGGCGGCGCGGTGCCGTCGAATTCGAAATACGTGGCGGTCGATCCCGAGACGTTCGAGGGAAGCTGGAAGGGCAAATATGCCAACGGTCAGGCGTTCGAGATGTCGATCTCGAACGTCAACGGCTTTCGCGCCAAGGTGAAGTACGTCAGCGGCGCGACCATCAAGTATCAGGACGTACTGATCCGCGACAGCGCATTCCGGATCGGCGATTCAAAGTTCATGATCACCGGCAAGGACAAGGCGCAGATCGCCACTGTCGTCACCAATCCGGTCACCGGCGTCTCGACGCTGGAGAAGGCGTCTGCGACGCGGGGGTGAAAGTCCGTTTGTTTCCGACAGAATTAGAGTTCGTCAAGCCCGGACTTGATCCGGACATCCATCTTTTTCAGAAGTGAATGGATTGCCGGGTCGAGCCCGGCAATGACGCTTCGGATGAATTGCGCGGGCTGTTACGCCGTTCTATCGGCGGCGGGCTCGCGCAGCTGTTCGTCCTTTAGCATGTCCATGGCGCGGAAGTAGGCGCGCCGGCGCAGCATGGCCTCATCGGGAAATTGCCGCACCACGATGCTCGTGCGGTTGTCCACCACCTGATACACCATCGTCGCGGCATCGCGATCGAACACGGTCTGATGCGAGGTGCCGGCATTCGCGCCCGAGGTGTCGTTGCGGATGCGCGACGACACCTCGGCGGCGGTGATGGTCTGGCTCGGCGGGAGCTGTGTGGCGACGCCATTGCGCGCCGCGTCATTCGCGGGCGGCGCGAGTGACACCGGGGCCGGCGCATTCGCCGGTTTGATGTTGAAATCCATACCCATGGCAGCCTCCAGGCGTGCTGTGAGTCAAATCCCAACCCCTTTCCGGAGACAAGCCTACCGGCCGCTTCTCAACATCGCGTTAGGGAACGCGATGAATGCGCGGCTTCGAAAATCGCGGTGGTTTGATTTAAATGCGTTGATGTCACCACCGCATCTCGCTTCAGCGTTTGATGCCGTGGGTGCGTCATTGCCGGGCTTGACCCGGCAATCCGTCTTTTTCAAAAATGGATGCACGGATCAAGTCCGCGCATGACGGTCTTTGCTTCTGTGAAAGCAGGATGCCCTCTACAACGATCTGCTCACCGCCAGCGGCGTGACGTGGCGCGGGCCGGGCGCCGCGCGCTGGCCGGTCGCGGTATAGGTTTGCGGGATGTTGCGACGCTGCACTTCGCTGTTGACACCGCGCACAACGCCTTCGGACACCGCATGGGCGGTGGCGAGCACGGTCAGATTGACCTGCAGCATGGCGCGGAACGTATCGTGCTGCTTGTGCAGCGTCGCAAGCAGATCCGGCGCGACCGCGCGAAGATGCGGCTGGTTCGCTTTCAGCGCCGACACCAGGCTGACGTAGCGTCGCGACAGGTTGGTCTTGTCGGTTTCGAGCTTCATCGCGTCGGCAATCTGTCCGCCGCGAACGAGATCGGTCTCGCGCTCGACGACATCGAACAGCGCGCTCATGACATCGACCATATCCGCCGCAAGCTGCTGCGGATCGACCATCGGTGCCGCATGAACGGACGATGGTGCTTGCGAGGGATGCGGCATGATGGGTCCTTCGGTTAGCCGGCGTTGCCCGCCTGTTGCAGGATCAAGGTGCGATAGACATCGCTGGAGATGCCGAGGCCGCCGGCCTTGGCGAACGACTGCGAATACTGCTCCGTCAGCATCGAGCGCCATACGCCGGTGCCGGCGCCGTCGCCGAAGGGGCCGTCGCCCTTGATGCCGTCGGTCATCTGCGAGAACATCGCGTTGATGAACATCGCCTCGAAGTCCTGCGCCGTAGCTTTCGCTTTGGCCTTGGCGTCGGACGGCAGGCGGCTCAGTGCCTGCTCGAACGCAATGTCGCGCGTCGGATGGGTGTTGGGGTGCGCGAGGGCGAATGCGTTCATCACATCACCTCGATATCGGCTTCGATGGCGCCGGCGGCCTTGATCGCCTGCAGGATGCCGATGAGGTCGCGAGGACCGATGCCGAGGCCGTTGAGGCCGTCCACCAGTTCCTGCAGCGAGACGCCGTTCTTCACCAGCGCCAGCTTCTTGCCATCCTCCTGCACGCCGATATTGGTATTCGGCGTCACCCGGGTGCGGCCGCGCGAGAACGGATTGGGTTGGCTGACCTGCGGGCTTTCGGAGATCGAGACGGTGAGGTTGCCCTGCGCCACCGCGACGGTGGCGACGCGCACGTCGCGGCCCATCACGATGATGCCGGAGCGCTCATCGATGATGATCTTGGCGACCGCGTCGGGTTCGACCTGCAACTGCTCGATCTCGGTGAGCAGCGCGACGACATTGCCCTTGAATTCGCGCGGAATCGAGAGCTGCACCGTCGAGGGATCGATCGGCTCGGCCGTCTTGGTGCCGAGGAAGTCGTTGACGGCTGCGGCGATGCGCTTGGCGGTGGTGAAGTCGGCGTTGCGCAGCGCGAGGCGGACGTTGGGCAGACGATTCAGCGTGAATTCGATCTCGCGCTCGATGATGGCGCCGTTGACGATGCGGCCGTTGGTGGGAACGCCGCGCGTGATGCTCGCGGCCTGGCCTTCGGCCTGAAAGCCGCCGATCGCGAGCGAGCCTTGCGCCACGGCATAGACATTGCCGTCGGCGCCCAGCAGCGGCGTGACGAGCAGCGTGCCGCCCTGCAGGCTCTTGGCGTCGCCCAGCGCGGAGACGGTGACGTCCATCCGCGTGCCCTGGGTGCCGAAGGCCGGGAGGTTGCCGGTGACCATGACGGCGGCGACGTTGCCGGTCCGGATGGTGGCGCCGCGAATGTTGACGCCCATGCGCTCCAGCATCGCTTGCAGCGACTGCTTGGTGAAGGGAATGTTGTTGAGGGTGTCGCCGGTGCCGTTGAGACCGACCACAAGGCCATAGCCGATCAGCTGGTTCTGGCGCACGCCCTCGATATTGGCGAGATCCTTGATGCGCGATGTCGCGAAGGCGGATGTCGCGGGCAGGGCAAGCCCGAGCATCAGCATCGCCAGACTCAGGACTTTGGCGGCCGCAGGAACGGCGGCGCGGCCGATACCGGTGATACGTAGGCTTGGCATCTTTGCTCCCCGCTGACGCCGTTGACGGACGCGCTCCGTCTCCCCACGGAATTCGTCCGCCGTTAACCATGCGAGCCGCGTGCCAACCGAAAGGATGACCTAGGAGATTGATTTTTCTTTATAATTTTAAAGCGACCAAGCTGGACTCGCCGCCGCCGGGCGGCAAAACCGGCGATGATCGGTAATTTTTGCCGGGTCGTTTACCCACTGTTAACCATGCAAGGGGCAGAGTTCCGTCCGGAGAAAATCTCCCCGGAATTGCATCATGCGCATTTATGGACCCAACGGGACGACGTTCGGAACGCCGGCCGGCGCGCCGCGGCGGAGCAGCGGGAGTGGCTTCGTGCTGCCGGACACGGGCGGGGCGGCGGAAGCCCGGCCCGCGAGCGCGCCGAAAGCTGCGGCGGGGATCGATGCGCTGCTGGCGCTGCAGGGCGTTGAAGACCCGACCGAGCGGCGCAAGCGCTCAATTCAGCGGGGCAGGGGCGCGCTCGATGCGCTCGACGATCTCAAGATCGGCCTGTTGTCGGGCTCGTTCGATAACGCAACGGTGGCGCGACTGCGCGACGCCGCCGCGAACCTCAAGGAAACGTCGGGCGATCCGGGCCTCGACGCGGTGCTGGCCGAAATCGAACTGCGCGTCGAGGTCGAACTCGCCAAGGCGAGCAGGACTTAGCTGACGAGTTTTGTCGAAAGACTGAACCAGCGCTTATCTCAGGCGGCATTGGCGGTGTTGCTGTCATAGCGCCGCTGCGAGGCCTGCACTTCCTTCAAGTGCGTTTCCGCCCAATGCCGTAGCGGATCCACGGCTTTCGCCAGCGTGATGCCGAGCGGCGTGATGGAATATTCCACCGTGACCGGCACGGTGGCGATGGCGTGTCGCTTCACCAGCCCGTCGCGTTCCAGGCTCTTCAGCGTCTGCGACAGCATCTTCTGCGAAATGCCATCAATATGACGACGTAACGCGTTGAAGCGCATCGGTTCCTTACGCAGCAGGCCGAGCAGCAGCACGGCCCATTTATCGCCGACGCGATCGAGGATGAGGCGCGTCGGGCAGTTCGCGTTGTAGGGATTCCCGGACTTCATCGCTTTCGCTCCATCGTCTGCCAGAACCGGTTTCGCCGGAGTGACCAAGTCATCTTAAAGTGCTCTCTTCACACCTGCAATACTTTCGATATCTAGTTACTGATAGTTACTATTTCGTCCGAACTTCCCTTCGCATCTGCGTGAGCCGGTGCGGATGAGGCGGGCGGACCATCGATCGGAGAAGGGCTATGAAGATTGCAGTCATTGGCGGCACCGGACGTGCCGGATCACGGATCGTTGACGAACTGCTGCGTCGCGGCCATGACGTGAGCGTGATCGTGCGGCACCCGGAGAAGGTGGCCGCGCGGCCCGGGCTGAGTGCGGTCGAGGCCGACGTCCTGGACGTCGATGGACTGGCGAGGCGCCTCGCCGGGCACGATGCCGTGGTCAGCGCGGTACGCTTCATCGATAGCGATCCCGCGAAGCTGATCGCGGCCGTCAGGCAAGCCAAGGTGGCGCGATATCTGGTGGTCGGTGGGGCCGGCAGCCTTGAGGTGGCGCCCGGTGTGGCGTTGTCGTCGACTCCCGCTTTTCCGGCCGCATACAAGGCCGAGGCGGACAAAGGCGGGGTGTTCCTCGATCTGCTGCGCCGCGAAACCGACCTCGACTGGACCTTTCTCTCGCCCTCCGCGCTGTTCACGGAAGGGAGGCGGACCGGTTCGTTCCGCCTCGGCACCGACCAACTGCTGGTCGGCAGCGACGGAAAAAGCTGGATTTCGTTCGAGGACTACGCGGTGGCGATGGCGGACGAAATCGAGCGGCCGGCCCATTCGCGGCGGCGCTTCACGGTCGGTTATTAAACGGCGCGCACCGGGTTCCCGGACCGGCGCGCCGCCGCCATCCGGGGCGATCCAGGGTGTTCCGACAATATTGTCTCGCTCAGGGTGGCGCTATATAAGCGCGGCGCACCGGACGGTTTCCGGCGCCTCGCACATAAATGGATTGGCCTTGGAAAAGTTGAAGAATTATCGACCCTCCGAAAAAGAGCCTTTCATGAATGAGCGCCAGCGCGAATACTTCCGCAACAAGCTGCTGGCCTGGAAGGAGGAAATTATCAAAGAGTCCAAGATCACGTTGCAGACGCTGCAGGAAGAGAACGTCAATCATCCCGATCTCGCCGACCGCGCCTCTTCGGAAACGGATCGCGCGATCGAACTGCGCTCGCGTGACCGGCAGCGCAAGCTGATCTCGAAGATCGACGCCGCGCTGCAACGCATCGAGGACAACACCTACGGCTATTGCGAAGAAACCGGCGAGCCGATTTCGCTGAAGCGGCTCGAGGCGCGGCCCATCGCGACGCTCTCGGTGGAGGCGCAGGAGCGCCACGAAAAGCGCGAAAAAGTCTATCGCGACGAATAGCAGGCGTTGTGCCGGACCGAGCGAGATCTGAATTGGCCGGATCGCGTGGTCCGGTTCGGGAGCCCTTCATGTGCGCGAAAGCGACGAAGGAGTCTCGGTTTGAGTTCGGTCTTGCCACCGAGCCCGGTTTCGCCTCGACAGCCCTCGGCATGCGCCGCGCTTTCGCAAGGACCGGAAGCAGAGGATAGATTTGCGTCGGTCGTTGGGAATTGATGCGCGCGTGCAGACGGCCGCTTCACCCAAGGTGGGGCCGTCGCTACGCAGATACAAAATCGACGGCCCCGTGTCGCGCAATTGAAATCGTGACCGGCCCTCTTGGAAGACATTCCGGCCAACTCTGCGCAACGCGGCGACGATAGTCCGATGCCGAGCGTGGGCAACTTAACTCGCATCTTAACCTAACCAGTCAAGGTTACCGGCTGGGCCGTGTCGACGGACCTGCGAGAGACTTGTTTGCCGTGCGTCTGGAGGCGGCTCAGGCCCCCGACGATGGCGTCTCGATCCGCCGCGACCAGTCTTCGGTCCGGCCCGACGATAGCCGCGCCTCGATGAGGCGGCGCCAACTCTCCGGGAGGCCCGGAATGGCCGCGAGATCCGTGAGCGCGGTGCGGTTCAGGCGGTCGTGATAGAGCAGGTGCGAGACGCGGGCGAGAGACCAATCGCCATGCGGGCGCGCCAGCAATATTCCGCGGTCGCCGGCGGAAACGACGCCGGGCTCGATGACCCTGAAATACCAGCCGGTGCGTCCGCCGGTCTGCACGCGATATGCCATGTCAGGCACGCCGAACCGCAGATTCAGCTTCCAGCACGGCTGACGGCCCTGACTGACCTCCAGAAGCGCGGTGCCGAGACGCCAGCGGTCTCCGAGACAGATGTCCTGTTCGGTCACGCCATCGACAACGAGATTTTCGCCGAATGCGCCGGGGCGAAAGCATGCCGCCTGATCGGGCAGTTCCTTCCTCCACAGCGGCAGATGCGCAACGGCGTAAGCATGAACGGCTTTCTGCGGCCCGCCGTGATGCTTGCGATCGGCCTGCTCGTCCCCGGCGAAGCCGAAATGGTTCACCGCGAGCGGGCCAGCCACCTTCTGCTTGTCGATCGCGCTCAGTGCACCGCTGTCGCCTAGCGGGGCGGCGCGGCCGACGCGCAGTTCGCGCACGTCAAATCTGGACATCGTGACCCATGACATGTCGAGACTGCGGGCAGTTCGAACGTCGAGGAGCCTCGCATTCCCAGTCGTTGCAGCAGTATCATATGGAACCGGCTGGGCGGCAATACGGCTGCACGGCTCGCCCGTCCGGCGGCGGCTTCATGCGCATGCCTCGCGTGTCGCCGAACCAGGAGGACGATCAAAAATGATGCCGCTGGATGCAGGTCCTCCCGGCGTATTCAAGAGAAGGTCTCGTCGCACCGCAAGCAGAATGCTATGAAAATAGCTTCGCTATTCCGTCTCGGACATTCAGACGGCGGCCACGAGATAATGAGGATCGTATGCGTCCTGATAAATGGACATTGGCGCAGATTTCGACACGAACGATTTTAGTTGTCGCTATCCTACTTAACGTCGTCGCGATTGGCTTGTCAGAAGTGCAGCGGCGAAGCCTGACTTACAGGATCGAGAATTTGATCGTGCGGCATGAGTCGGTACGACAAACCGAAGCAAACCGCGTTCAGGCGAATCTCAACGAACAGGAAAAACGGCTGGCAGATTTGCAGTCGGCGATCAATGCTCTGCAGATCTTCATCAAGGATGGCCGGTTTGCCTCGAGACAGGACATCGAAAAGGCGATCGAACAGAGGCTGAACGCCGGGAAAAACATTATCATTCGCTTCGATCAAAGTGACAAGGAAACCCGCGACAATAACGGAGCCATTCTGTGCGGTCCGCAAGCGGAGACAGGGTATCTGGGAGTCTTCATAGCCGGCTTTGAATACGTTGTGAGTTATGACAGCCGCAAGCACGAATGGAAAGGAGCGGGGCCGGTACAGAGTCGCCCGCGATGCCGCGCCCAAACCGAGGTGTTCGGCCCAAAAGAATTGCGCGAAGAGGTTTCCCCAAAAGATGCAATTGTCTTGTGGGGAGCGAGATTCAAGTTGCAGGGGCTAGACGTCTATCTTGCAGAGCAGAAGGTCGGGCAAGTGGCTTGGGCTGACTAATGCTCGGCTGCGACGAATTTGTTTCGCGAAGATATACAAAGAAAGGCAGTACCAGAGCGAGAAGCCAGTTCGATGTAAAAGCAGTGCTTTTCGCTGCCAAGATCAAGACGAATAGTGCGACCGCGAATACGTCGAGTGCGAGGGGGCGATTGGTCAAAAGGCGCCAATAGGCCATTGCAACCGGCGCCACGAATATTATGAAGGTCGCGATCGCCAGGAGAATGCCTCCTGAAATCCAGGCTTCGAGCACAAAGTTGTGCGGATGCATGGCCTCCGGAAATCGATAGAATTTCTGGAAGTAGTCCGCGCCGCCCCCCACCAACCATGTTGCGCCGTCGTTTGCGATCAATGAAAGACTTTGACGTAACAGAACGACGCGCGGCTCCTCCCAGCCAAGATCCAGAGCGATCTGGAAGCGTTCTACAGATGGTAGTTTGTAGTAGGCCAGAACGGCGAAAATGGCTGGTAACGAGAATGCAGCTATCGCCGCAATCATGATGAAAAGACGAGGGATTAGAACGATCAAGGTCGCGACTACGAAAGCAACTTGTTCGCCGCGAGCAGAGATAATTGCCACGACCCATGCACAGACGATAAAGGCCACTGCCGAAAACCAGCGGATCGCGCTGCCTGGGCGCCATCCCATCAAGCGCACAAAGCAGACGATTTCAACGATACCGAAGACTGTACTTACCTGCTGATAGCTATCGAACGTGAAGTCGCCCACCGGCGAATATGTGGGCGGGTCGATTAGAAATCTGTAGTTGGCTAGGAGCGCGAGGCAGACTAGACCAACGATTGTGGTAAGGATGTTTGTATACGACCTGATTCCGACGCGACGGGCAACAAAGAGCGCTCCAGCCGAGAGCGAAACCCATACGAACGGTTGAAGGATGGCTTTGAGGTAGTCGAATGATCCGTCGTGGCTGAGAGTATTCATCCTGACGGCCGCGGCGGCGTAAAGTAGGAAGAATAGGATCAGGACTGCATCCGTTCGCATCCCTGATCCCGCTCTGACAGCGCTCGCCCATATGATGGCGCCGCAAATGATGCTGACGATAATCGCAAACTTGAGGTGCCCGTCGATCGCGATGAACGGGTTGTAGAGCAAAACAAGAATCAGGAGAAAGAGCACCGCCGCTACGTTTCGCTACGCTGTCACCCTTAGACGTGGTGCGAACGTTCGAGAAGAGGCCATCTCTCTTGTTCGTTTCGATCGAATGGGTGCCGTCCTGATCGGCGGGAAGATATGCTTCATGATCGCTTGTATTAGGGACGGCTTCCAGCGCGGAAGAGCAAACGAAACCATCGCGATACCCATCGTCATCACGATGAGACTCGCAATTTGCACTTCAGAGTCTGCCGCCAAAAGCAGGATGGCTGCAGCGATTGTAGTTGCTCCGACACCGCTTCGAACTTGCTCTGAAAAGTCGACGGAAATCTCGAAAATCGAGCGATAAAGGTTGGTCGAAACCTTCTTGCAGGTCCAAAAGAGCCGAGCGATCACGCTAGCCTGTGCATTGTGGTGTAGAGCCCTCGATAAATTTCGCTGCGGAGCAGGGCTCCGCAGTAAAGTTGAGTCCCGGAAATTTTGTGCAAACAAAATAAACTTGTGCAGTGAACTTCGAGATGATCATGGTATAATGTTGCCACTATTATGTCAGCGGCTGTTCGATGGATTGTTTTGCAATTTGTACGTAGTCTTTTGGACTCTAGCTTGCTTCGGTTGAAAAATCGATCATTTGCGGCGCAGTTTGGGCTGGAATATCGCGCACCTTCATTTCCAGTCGGCGGCCCCATTTTCCTAACGCGTTCGCAAGACTACTCCCTTCATCACGACCCCCAAACAAAAAGCGGCCTTCGGCAGGGGAGCTACCGAAGGCCGCGTTGTACGCGGCGTCGCGCCTAGGTTCGCGACGTCGCGTGGGAGCCGGGGAATTCGGGTCAGAACGGCAGCAGCACGTCGAGCACCTGCTGGCCGTAGCGCGGCTGCTGAACATCGGTGATCTGGCCGCGGCCGCCATAGGCGATACGGGCCTGCGCGATCTTGCTGGAGTCGATGGTATTGTCGCTCTGGATATCTTCCGGCCGCACGATGCCGGCGACGATCAGCTCGCGCACCTCGAAGTTGACGCGGATTTCCTGCTTGCCTTCGACGACGAGATTGCCGTTCGGCAGCAATTGCGTGACCACGGCGGCGACGCTGGTCTGCAGGTTTTCCTGGCGCTGCACCGAGCCCTTGCCGTCGCTCGACGAAGTCGAGTCGGCATTCAGCACGCGGCCCGGCAAGATCTTGGCCGCGTCGCCCGTCAGCAGCTTGGCACCGATAAAATCGTTGACGCCGGTGTCTTCCTTGTTGGTGCGGCTGCGCTGGGTCTCGTTGGCGATATTGGCCTTGTCGGTGAAGTTCACCGTCACGGTGAGGATATCGCCGACCTGGTGCGCGCGCTGATCCTTGAAGAAAGCGCGCGAGCCATTGCGCCACAGCGAATTGGCGGCATAGGACGCCGGCTCGGGCTTCGGCATCGGCATCTGCACCGGCTTGTAGCCCGGCTGCGTCGTCGGATTCTCGATCGCGGTCAGCGCCGGCTTCTCGCCGATCGCGGAGAGGCGGTCGATCGACGAGCATCCGCTGGCGAGGGTTGCGGTGGCCAGCAGCGCGGCCGTGAGAATGGCGCGGGTGTGAGACTTGAACATCAACGTGACTCGGCTTTTCGAGGATCGGTCGGGGCCGTGTTGGCGGCGAGTGCGACAGGCGCAGGCAGGCTGGCGGTGGCGGAGGGGTGGGGCGGGGCGACCACGGCGACCTGATTGCGGCCGACGACGGTGCCCGAGAAGGTTCGCTTCGATTGCAGGTTCATGACGCTGACGACATCGCCTTCGGTGCCGTTTTCCAGCGCCTTGCCGCGAATGGTCAGGGTGATGCCCGGGGCTTGATAAACGATGGTCACTGCCTGATCGCGCTGCACGAGATCGGGTTTGGCGACGTCCGACTGGCGCAGCGCCTGGCCGAGGCGAAGCTGGCGGCGCGCCTGCATGCCGATCACCTGGGCGCTGACGGCGACGTCGCGGCCGACTTCGGCCCGCGGCCGCCGCTCGGTCGCGACGTCCGAGGCCTTAATGACTTCGTTGCGGTCGATGGCGCGCGTCAGTACGGCGGCTTCGACGGTTTCCACCGCGCTGCCGGTGAAGCGCAGCCGCGTGGGCGCCGCACCCTTGCTGTTGGCGATTTCGAACAGAACGTCGAAGCGGCTGCTGCGCGGGTCGAAATGCACCGAGACCGGGCGCAGCGCGCCGGTGTTGCCGGCATCGAGCTGCAGTGTCTGCACGCCGCGATCGAAGGACAAGTCCAGATCCTTGGCCTCGCCAAGACCGTTGCGGCGCTCCAGCGCGCTGGCAATGGCGCGTTCGATCTCCTTCGCCTCGATGGTGCGGGCCGATCGCGTCACCGAGATATCCTGCAGGCCGCGGGTGTCGACGCCGATCACCTGATGCGCGCGCAGCGCGGCGAGCACCTGCGTGGTCGGCAGCGATCCGGTGGTGCCGAGGTCGGGCGCGCGGTAGATGGCGATCGCCGCGGCATCCCCGGCGTTGTCGATCAAATCGCCGATCCGCACGATATCCGAAGTCACCGCCACATGTGCGCGGAGTACCGGCACGGCCGGTGCGGTGTCGGCGGACTGCGCCGCGGCCGCGAGCGGCGCGGCGGCGACGAACGTTGCGGCAAGGAGTGCGCGGATCATGATCACGAACTCCCTCAGCGGAACATGTTGGAGGTCGATTGCAGCATCTGGTCGGCGGCGCTGATGACCTTGGCATTCATCTCGTAGGCCCGCTGCGCCGCGATCAGGTCGGAGATTTCCGACACCGCCTCGACATTGGCCTGTTCGAGATTGCGCTGCTGCATGTCGCCGTAGCCGTCCAGCGTGGCAATGCCGTCCTGCGGCGGGCCGGACGCCGGCGTCTCGGTGAACAGGTTGTCGCCGATCGGCTGCAGGCCGGCCTTGTTCATGAAACGGGTGAGGCCGATCTGGCCGAGGATGGTCGGCGTGGTCGAGCCGGGCACCGTCACCGAGACCTGACCTTGCGCGTTGATGGTGAGACCCGAGGAATTCTGCGGAATGGTGATGGTCGGCTGCAGCAGGTTGCCCTGCGCATTGACGATGCGGCCCTGCTGGTCGGTGGTGAAGGAGCCGTCGCGAGTATAGGCGAAGGTGCCGTCCGGCATCTGGATCTTGAAGAAGCCTTCGCCGCGCACCGCAATGTCGAGATCGTTGCCGGTAGGTGACAGCGTGCCCTGACCCATCAGGCGCGGTGTGCCGACCGTCTTGACGCCGCCGCCGATATCGATGCCGACCGGCAGGATGGTGCCCTGGTCGGAGGCCTGCGCGCCGATGCGGCGGACATGGTCGTAGATCAGATCCTGAAACGCCGCGCGCTGCTTCTTGTAGCCGGTGGTGCGCATATTGGCGATGTTGTTGGAGATCACCTGGACGTTGAGCTCCTGGGCGGCCATGCCGGTCGCCGCGGTATAGAGAGCGCGCATCGGTCAGTTTCCTTTTGCCTCAGGCCGGAACGTCGGCAAGTTTTTCGATAGCGGTGCGGCGCAGGTCGCTCTGCTGCTGCAGCAGCGCGGATACCTGCGTATAGGCGCGGGTCACCGCGATCATGCGGCTCATCTCGACGACGGCATTGACGTTCGACTTCTCGATGAAGCCCTGCTGGATGCGGGCAGCGGTGTCGGCTTGCGGCGCCATGCCGTTGGCCGAATAAAGGTTCGCGCCTTCCTTCAGGAGCTTCTGCGGGTCGGCGAACTTCACCAGCCGCAGCTTGCCGCGGACCGAGTCGATGCGGGTATTGGCGCCTTCGAGCACGGTGATGGTGCCGTCGGCGGAAATCGTGATGTCGTGGTCGGTCTGCTGCATCTGGATCGGGCCGTTGGCGCCCATCACCGGATGGCCGCCCGCGGTCACGAGCTGGCCCGTCGAACTGACGCGCAGCCCGCCGTCGCGGGTGTAGCGCTCGCCGCCCGGCGTCTGCACCACCAGGAACGCCTTGCCGTCGATGGCGACGTCCAGCGGATTCTTGGTTTCCTGGGTCGGGCCCTGCGCGAAGTCGTGATAGGTCGCGCGATCCTGCACGTAGCTGAGACGGCGGTCGCGACCCATGAAATTGTCCTGATGCGCCACCGGCATCAGATATTCTTCGAACAGCGACTGGTCGGCCTTGAAGCCGTTGGTGTTGACGTTGGCCACGTTGTTGGCCACGACGTCGATCTGCCGCTCCAGCGCGACCTGCCGCGATAATCCGATGAGAAGGGTGTTCTCCATCGGTCAATCTCCCCTGGTACTATCGGGGATGGCCTCTCCCAAAGCTGGCCCCGATCCGTGATCCGCTGGCTCTCCCAAACCGGCGGCTCGGGATCAGCAAAGCGAAAGCCGTGCCAGTTTCGGAATCTCTGCAAATTCAATGAATTGCCGCCGCGGAGGGGTAGCAGCGAGGGCGGCAATAACCGCTTGTTGACCATATTGGCCCGGCAAAATTTTCCTAGCCGACCGCGAAAAGAAAGATTCTGTTAACCATTGCGACCTAGCGTCCGGCTCAGCAGGGCGCTTGAGCGCCGGGGGCATTTGTACTGCGTAGACGAGCCGGCTCGGCAGCATCGAGCTCACCCCAATTCGTGGGCGAGCGATGGCAGACAACGAACAGACCGAAGAGGGCGCAACGTCGGGCGAAACCGCGCCGGCGAAAGGCAAGCGCAAGCTCATCATCATTGCGGCGGTGCTCTTGATCCTGATCGGCGCGGGTGCGGGCGGCTGGTACTTCGTCTTCAATCATTCCGGCGAAGAGAAGCACGCGGAGGCCAAGCCGCAAAAGCCGCCGGTGTTCGTCGACGTGCCCGATATCCTGGTCAACCTCGCCGGCCTGCCGGGCGAGCGCGTGCAATACCTCAAGATCAAGGTCGTTCTGGAGGTGAAGGACGAGCCGGTGGTCGAGAAGATCAAGCCGACGATGCCGCGGCTCATCGATATCTTCCAGACCTATCTTCGTGAACTGCGCGCCAGCGATCTTGCCGGCTCCGCCGGATTGTTTCGGCTCAAAGAGGAGCTGACCAAGCGCGTCAACGCGGTGATCTCGCCGGGGCAGGTCAACGCGGTGCTGTTCAAGGAAGTCGTGGTGCAATGACCGGACAGGGCCAGATCGGATACGTCCATGGCAGGTAACGACCAGGTCGATCAGGACGCCATTGCCGCGCAATGGGAGGCGTCGCTCGATTCCGAGGATCCGGAAGCCGCGGCGAAGGCCGCCGCCGAGAACGAGATCTCCGGCGTCATGGCCGAGCAGTGGGCCGCCATGGTCGAGGATGGCGGCCGCGAGGCGGGCGCCGGCAAGAGCAACAACGAGCGCGTGCTCTCGCAGGAAGAGATCGACAATCTCCTCGGCTTCTCCGTCGGCGAAATCAATCTCGACGAGAACTCCGGCATCCGCGCCATCATCGACTCCGCGATGGTCTCCTATGAGCGCCTGCCGATGCTCGAGATCATCTTCGACCGCCTGGTGCGGCTGATGACGACATCGCTGCGCAATTTCACTTCGGACAACGTCGAGGTCTCGCTCGATCGCATCACATCGGTGCGGTTTGGCGACTATATGAATTCGATTCCGTTGCCCGCGGTGCTATCGGTGTTCAAGGCGGAGGAGTGGGAGAACTTCGGTCTCGCCACCATCGATTCCAGCCTGATCTATTCGATGATCGATGTGCTGCTCGGCGGCCGCCGAGGTCAAGCCTCGCTGCGCGTCGAGGGCCGTCCCTATACGACCATCGAGACCAATCTGGTGAAGCGGCTGATCGAGGTCGTCCTCGCTGATGCCGAACAGGCTTTCCGGCCGCTGTCGCCGGTGACCTTCACCATCGACCGCCTCGAAACCAACCCGCGTTTCGCCGCCATCAGCCGTCCGGCCAACGCCGCGATCCTGGTGCGTCTGCGCGTCGACATGGAAGATCGCGGCGGCAATATCGAACTGCTGCTGCCTTATGCGACCATCGAGCCGATCCGCAACGTGCTGTTGCAGATGTTCATGGGCGAGAAGTTCGGCCGAGACCCGATCTGGGAGGGTCATCTCGCCACCGAGATCGCGCAGGCGGAGATCGCGGTCGATGCGGTGCTGTACGAGGCCGAGATTCCGCTTCGCCAATTGATGAGGCTGCAGGTCGGCGACACGCTGCCGCTCGACATGCGGGCGGATGCGCTGGTCGCGGTCCGCTGCGGCAACGTCACCCTGACCGAAGGCCGCATGGGGCGCGTCGGCGACCGCGTCGCCATTCGGGTCACCAAGAACCTGCGCAAGCCCAACACCACCCTCGCGATGTTCGAGAAGGCGGATGAGCAAACCAAGATGATGGAGGCACCGTGAACCATTCAATCGGACTGATGATCGAAACGCTGGTCGCGGTGCTGCTGGTCGTGACCATCGGTTACTGCATGCTGCTCAACAAGCGGCTGTTGCGGCTCAAGGCCGATGAGCAATCGCTCAAGGCGACGATCGGCGAACTGATCACCGCGACCGAGATTGCCGAGCGCGCCATCGGCGGGCTCAAGCATACCGTGCGCGACGTCAACGAGAATCTCGGCGAGCAGATCGCCGCCGCGACCGACCTGTCCGAGCGGCTGATCCGGCAACTGGCCGAAGGCGATGCCGTGCTCGCGCGGCTCTCGCGGATTGCAGTGGCGGCGCGCTCGCCGTCGGCGGCGGCAGCGCCGGCTCCGGCAGCCCCGGTGCAGGCACCGGAGCCGCCGCGGATGTCGGCGGCGAAAGCCGCGATGGCCGCGACCCAGGCCTTTGCCGAGCGCAGGCGGGCGAGCGGCATCGCTGCATGAGCATGCTTCGCGAGATCCGTGTGCTGCCGGTGGTGCTGGCCGCCGTGTTGGGACTGGCCGTGCTGAAGCTCGCCGGTCTCTTCATCGACGGCGGCTATGTGTTCGACTATCAGCCGCGCGCGACGCAGAAGTCATGGGCGCAAGAGAATCTTAATTTTCCCTCCGGCAACCGCATCACGGTGGATGCCAATGACATCACCGGATCGGTGAACGCCAAGCCGAAGGAGGCGCCCAGGCCCGAGGCGCCGGCGGCAAAGCCGGCGGAAAGCGCCGCGCCGGGAACGATCGTGATTCCGGATCAGCCCAAGGCCGTGTCGGCATCCGAACGCGCGATCCTCGAGCGCCTGCAGAGCCGGCGCCAGGAACTGGATGCGCGGGCGCGTGAAATCGAAATCCGCGAGAACTTGCTGAAGGCTGCGGAAACCCGCATCGCTGAACGCGTCAAGGAGCTGAAGGAAACCGAAGCGCGCATCGTCACCAAGACGCAGGAGAAGAACGAGGCGGATGCCGCGCGCTTCAAGGGGTTGGTGACGACGTATGAAGCGATGAAGCCGAAGGATGCCGCCAAGGTCTTCGACCGGCTGGAAATGCCGGTGCTGTACGAGATCGCTTCGCAGATTGCGCCGCGCAAGATGTCGGATATTCTCGGCCAAATGTCGCCCGAAGCTGCCGAGCGTCTGACCGTCGAACTGGCGCGCCGCGCCGGCGGCGAGCGCTCCGCATCCGCTGCGGAACTGCCGAAGATCGAAGGCAAGCCGACCCCGGCAGATCACTGACGGCGGTCCGCGCGCCTGGCACAGGAGAATTCATGATTCTTCAGATCATCACGCATCCGGTCATCGAGCGCCTCTCGCGCGAGGCATATCTCGCCGATGCGCGGCCGACGCTGGCGATGTGGCGGCAGGAGCCGGACCTGATCAGAAAGTTCTATTGCGAGAATCCCGACGGCGCCTTGGTCGGCGTCTATCTCTGGAAATCGCGGGAGCGCGCCGAGGCCACCCATGACGATGCCTGGGTTGAAAGCGTCATGCGCAAGCGCGGCGTCCGCCCAATCATCGAGTACAAGGAGGTCCACATGATCCTCGACAACGCCCAGGGGACGGTGACCGAGTTCTGACGCCGCGCGAGGCTCCGCCGGGATGCCGAAGCGCATTCGCTTCGTTGCAACCGGCTGTCCATCTCGCGTAGAATCGGAGAGACGTTTCTCCTGTCGGTCCGAACGCGGCCGAAGCGACGGTCGAGGAGATATGCGCGTGCGCGTGGCAACCATCGTTGGAGCGAGACCTCAGTTCATCAAGGTCGCTCCGGTCAGCAAGGCCCTCTGCGAAGCCGGCATTCAGGAAGTCCTGATCCATACCGGTCAGCACTTCGACGCCGACATGTCGGATATCTTCTTTCAGGAACTCGGCATTCGTGCGCCCGATCATCACCTCGCCATTCATGGCGGCGGCCACGGGGCCATGACGGGCACGATGCTGCAGAAGCTTGAGCCGCTCCTGGAGGATGTGAAGCCGGATCGAGTTCTGATTTACGGAGACACAAACTCGACTCTCGCTGGCGCGCTGACGGCAGCCAAGCTGCACATCCCGGTGGCGCATGTTGAGGCCGGACTTCGCTCGTTTAACCGGGCCATGCCGGAAGAGATCAATCGCATTGTCGCTGATCAGCTCTCTGATCTGCTCTTCAGTTCGACCGATACGGCAACCGCGAATTTGAAACGCGAGGGCGTCGAGGAAGCCCGCATCCATCAGGTCGGTGACGTGATGTACGACGCGGCCCTCCAATTCGCCGAACGGGCCAGGCAGCAAAAGGTGCTGGAGCGCTTTGGGGTCGAGCCTCAGCGCTATGTGCTGGCGACCATTCATCGCGCCGAGAACACCGACGATCCCACGCGGCTGGGCATCATCGTTGAGGCACTCGAGGAGATTGCGGAAACGCTGCCGGTGCTGTTGCCGCTCCATCCACGAACGGCAGGCCGGATGACAAGGTTGGGTCTGGGCTTTTCCAGGGTGCGGACAACGACGCCGCTCGGCTACCTCGATATGATCGGGCTTGAAGCGCGAGCCGCGGTCATCGCCACCGATTCCGGCGGTGTTCAGAAGGAGGCGTTCTTCTGTCGGGTGCCATGCGTCACGCTGCGTGACGAGACCGAATGGGTGGAATTGGTTAATCTGGGCTGGAACCGTTTGGCGCCGCCGGCGAACGGCGGCGTCGCGCAAGCCGTGCTACAGGCCATCGGTACTCGCGGATTGCCGGGGACACCTTACGGCGATGGCGGTTCGGCGCAGGCCATTGCAAGGATCATTGCCGCGCATCTGAGCTCTCGCTGAGATCGCTTCGATCTGGCAGAGCCTTGTCCGACATGGTTTACCGATCGTTAACGGTGCGGCTGGCAGACTGGAGCCGCATCCGCATCACGTCGGTGCGGGGGTGATGCGCGTTCGGCTGCAAACCACGATGAAATCGATCGCGTCGCTTCAACGCGATCTGATACGTCTAGACCTCGATTACGCGTGCGGGAGCGACCGGCCGCCGATCGCCGAACAGGATCCGAAGACGTTTGAGATGACGCGCAGCGCTGCCCGGCATTCTTGGTTGCTCGCCCGCCGCTTCCGGGTCGCGGCCGCGTGTCTCGTGCTCGTCTCTGGCGTTGTGTTGTCCGTGCTGCCGGCGCATGCCGATGATCCGGTGCGGGGCGAGGCGACGCTGTCGGCCGCGAACGGCTATGCGCGGCTGGTTCTCAAGTTCGATGACGATGTCGATTCCGAAGTCTCCGTCGCTGGGTCCATCCTCATCATCCGCTTCAAGCGCGACGTGGATGTGCCGGTGGATGCGATCGCGGAGGCCGTACCCGATTATGTCGGCTCCGCCCGGCGCGATCCGGACGGCTCGGCGATCCGCCTCGCGCTCTCGCGCAAGGTGAAGGTCAATTCCATGGTGGCGGGCGAGCGGCTGTTCGTCGATCTGCTGCCGGACACGTGGAAAGGAGCGCCGCCCGGCTTGCCGCAGGAGGTGGTGCGCGAACTTGCCGAGCGTGCCCGCGCCGCCGAGCGCGCCTTGCGCCGGCAGCAGGCCGAGACCGCGGCCAAGGCATTGCCGCCGGTGCGCGTGCGCGCGTCCGCGCAGCCGACGTTCATCCGCTACGTGTTCGAGCTGCCGGAGAATACGGGCGTCTCGTCCTCGCTCTATCCGCGGCAGTTTTCGCTGCTGTTCGATAAGGCCTTCAAGTTCGATCTAGCGGATGCGAAACTGGTCGCGCCCGCCAATGTCGCCGGGATCGAGCAGAGGATCGAGGGCAACAACGCCGTGGTCGAGTTCGCGCTGATCGGCGACGTGGATGTGAAGACCTTCCGCGAAGACAAGAATTACATCGTCGACCTCGGCATCCAGCCGGCGGCGCTGCCCGAAATTGCGCCGAAGGCGTCACAAGCGCCAGCCGCGGCTCCTGCACCGGCGCAGGCGCCGTTGGCTCAGCCGCCGAGAGCGAACGCTGCGCCGGACGCCGCCGCGCTCAAGCGCAACCTCGAGCAGGCGGCGGCCGAGCCCAGGCTCAGCCCGCCAGCGACAGTGCCGGCTTCGCCGCCGCCCGGGACGGTCGAGCTCACCATTGCGCCGCCGCCGGTCCCGCCCGCACCGGCGAATGCTGTCGGCGCTCCGGTCGACGTGCAGCGCAACAGCGACGGCGTGCGCGTCAGCTTCGCTTTCAAGGGGCAGACGCCGGCGGCGCTGTTCCGCCGCGCGGATGCGGTGTGGCTGCTGTTCGATTCGGCGCAGCCGCTCGATCTCGACGTCGTGCGCCGCGATGCCAAGTCGGTGGTGAGCGAGGTGAGCGCCGTGCCGCTGCCGCAAGGGCAGGCGATCCGCATGCGGCTGCTGCGTCCGCAACTGGTGGCGCTGACGCCGTCGCCCGCGGCCGGGGACAAGGATCAATCGGCTGCCCCGCCGGCGGGACAGCGCTGGATGCTGACATTCGCCGACACCTTGAAGACCTCGTCGGAGCCGCTTGAGGCACGGCGCAACGTGGTCGATCCGCGCCGCGCCACCATCACCATTCCGCTTGCGGCGCCGGGGCGGCTGCATCGGTTGACCGATCCCGATGCGGGCGACGTGCTGCTGGTGGTGACGGCATCGCCGCCGGCGCAGGGCTTTATCAAGCGGCAGGACTTCGTCGAGCTTTCGGTGCTTGAATCGGTGCAGGGCGTCGTGATCCGTCCCAATTCCGATGACCTCGCGGTGAATGTCGGCGCCGACAACGTCACGCTGACAAGGCCCGGAGGGTTGACGCTGTCGTCGGCGCGCATGCAGCCGGAGCGCGCGACGACTTCCGTCAAGCCGCTGTTTGACGATGCGACGTGGCGCGAGGACCGCGCCGCCGACTTCCTCGACCGGCGCAACACATTGATCGAGGCCATCGGCGTTGCATCCGACGGCCCCGATAGGGTGGCCGCGCGCCTGGCGCTGGCGCGCTTCTACATGGCGTGGGCGATGTATCCGGAAGCCAAAGGCGTGCTCGACGTTTCGCTGGCCGATGCCAAGCCCGGCACCGAAGATTCGACGGTGCTGCTGATGCGAGCGCTCGCCAACAGCCTGATCGGCCGCCCGGATCAGACGCTGAAGGATCTCGCCAGTCCGGCGATCGGCAACAGCACCAATTCGCAGCTGTGGAAAGCGCTTGCCTATGCGCGGCAGCAGAAATGGGCGGCCGCGCGCGAAGCATTCAAGAATGCGGAGCTTGCGATCGGAACGCTTCCGCTTCCGCTGCAACGGATCGTGCTGCTGAATGCGATGCGCGCCTCGATCGAGGTGAAGGACTATGCGGGGGCATCGGCGCGCAGCGACGATCTCGATGCCGTCGGCGTTTCGGGCGAATTCGCGCCGGCCGCCGCGGTGCTGCGCGGACGTCTCGCGGAAGGGCTGGGGCAGGACAAGACCGCGCTGCGCGACTATCGCATGGCTTCGCTCTCGAGCGATCGCGCCGCCGCCGCGGAAGCCAAGGTGCTCGATATCGCGCTGCGCCAAAGGCGCAACGAACTCTCCGCTGAAGATGCGTTGAGCGATCTCGAAACGCTTTCGGTGATATGGCGCGGCGACGGCATCGAGGTGCGGGTGCTGCAGCAACTGGCGCGCCTTTACGCCGATGCCGGGCGCTACGCGGAATCGCTGGCGGCCGCCAAGACCGCGACGCGGTTGCAGCCCGGCTCCGACGTGGCGCGCCTGGCGCAGGATGACGCGGCGGCGCTGTTCAGCGACCTCTATCTCACCGCGAAGGGCGACGCGATGTCGCCGATCGATGCGCTGGCGACGTTCTATGACTATCGCGAACTGACGCCGATCGGACGGCGGGGCGACGAGATGATCCGGCGCCTGGCCGATCGTCTGATCGCCGTCGATCTGCTCGGTCAGGCCGCCGAACTGCTGCAATATCAGATCGACCATCGGCTCGAAGGCGCGGCGCGGGCCCAGGTCGCATCCCGGCTTGCGATGGTCTATCTGATGAACCGCAAGCCGGATCGCGCCATCGCCGCGCTGCGCGCAACGCGCATCGCCGATCTGGCCGGCGAGTTGCGGCAGCAACGATTGCTGCTGGAGGCGCGCGCGCAGAGCGATATCGGCCGCCGCGATCTCGCGCTCGATATCATCGCCAACATGCAGGGACGCGAAGCCATTCGCCTGCGCTCGGATATTTATTGGGCGGCACGGCGCTGGCGGGAGTCGGCCGAGCAGATCGAACTGTATTACGGCGATCGTTGGCGTGATTTCAAACCGCTCAATGCGACGGAGAAGGGCGACGTGATCCGCGCCGCGATCGGCTATGCGCTGGCCGACGATGCGTTGGGGCTGGCGCGCTTTCGCGAAAAATATGCGCCGTTGATGGCGGGGGAGGCGGATCGCGCGACCTTCGACATGGCCGGCAAGCCGGCCTCCGCGAACAATGCCGATCTCGTCAATCTCGCCAAGATGGCCGGCAGCGTCGATACGCTGGACAGCTTCCTGCGGGAAATGCAGGCACGCTTTCCGGACGTGATGGCGAAATCCGCCCTGCCGCCCGCGGCGCCGACCGCCGATCCGGCACCGACCGGAAGCCTGCCGGCCATTGTCGGCACCAGGCGCGCCGACGCGGGAAATTGAGTCGAGGCGATAGGGTGAGCGACGTTATCCTGAGTTTTTCGTGTTACCCGCCGCCGTAGCTCTGCACCAGCGAGCCGGCCACCAGCGACCAGCCGTCGACCAGCACGAAGAAGATCAGCTTGAACGGCAGCGACACCACGACCGGCGGCAGCATCATCATGCCCATCGACATCAGGACCGATGCGACCACAAGGTCGATGATCAGGAACGGCAGGAACAGCAGGAAGCCGATTTCGAATGCACGCTTCAACTCCGAGATCATGAAGGCCGGCACGAGGATGCGCAGCGACAGGTCTTCCGGCGTTGCGGGGGTGGCTTCGCCCGACAGATCCATGAACAGCTTGAGATCCTTTTCGCGCACGTTTTTCTGCATGAAGCCGCGCAGCGGCATGGAAGCACGCTGCAGCGCCTCCTCGACGCTGATCTCGTTCGCGACCAGCGGTTTGATACCGTCGTCGTAGGACTTCTGCAGCACGGGTCCCATCACAAAGGCGGTGAGGAACATGGCCAGCGCGATGATGACGGAGTTCGGCGGCGCGGTCGCGGTGCCGAGCGCAGTTCGCAGCAGCGACAGCACGACGACGATCCGCGTGAACGACGTCATCATGATCAGGATCGACGGCGCGACGGAGAGCACGGTGAGCAGCGCGATCAATTGGATCGCGCGCTCGGTCACGCCGTTGCCGCCACCGAGATTGATGCTGATGTCCTGCGCGGCCGCCGGGTCGATCAGGGATCCGGCGGCGGCAAGGATGACAGCAAGTGAGAAAACTCTACGCGGATGAAGCGGGGCTCTCACGAAGGCGTCTTCGGACGTCCCAGCAGGGACGCCATCTCGTCTTCGAGGTTCTCGAACTCGCCCTTCGTGCGTGGCGGATTGACCTCAGGCGCGGAGGAGGGCGCGTTCGGGTTCGCCGGGGGCTCCACGGTCACGCGGGGGGCCGGGCGTACGGCCGGCGCTTCCGGTGCCACCGACGGGGCGCCGGTTTGCGGCTCGGTGGCGGGGCGGGCTTCACCGGTCGGCCGGCGTAGCGCGGCTTCGAGCCGCCTAGCCATTTCGGCGAGGTTCTGATCGGCGGAGGTGAGGTCCGAGGGGCCCGGCTCGGAGGAAGCGGGCGGGGCCGCCGGTTCGGGGGCGCGCAGCGGCGGCGCTTTGACCTGTGAGGGGCTCTCCGGCGGCCGGGCCGGGCGCGGCGGCTCAACGCGCGGACCGCGCGCGGCCGGTTCGGCGCGAAGGTCCATCCGCGGCTCGGGCCGGGTCACGGGCTCGGACGAAATCGTCGCCAGCGGGTCGTGGCGCCGCTCGGGAATCGGAGGCGGTGGCGGCGGCGAGGCCGGGCGGCGCAGCTCGTCGGCGAAAGAGGGGCGGGCCGGGCGCGGCGGCGGCTCCGGCAGCGCGGGTTCGGCGGGCTCGAAACGGTCAGGCGCGGCAGCCGGCTCGTCGTCGGGCAGCGGCCCGAGCCGGGGGCTCGGCTCACTCCGGGTGACGGCTTGATCGCGGGCCGGCATGGCCCGGACGATATTCGGTTCCACCACGAGATCGGAGGGGCCGCCGATCATCAGCAGATGTTCGACATTGTCGCGGCGCACCAGCACCAGCCGCCGGCGGCCATCGACCGCCGCGGCGTCGATGACGGCGAGGCGCGGCATGCGCCCGCGGCCAGCATTGCCGCCGAGCCGGTTACCGGCAAATCGGCGCACCAGCCAGGCCACGATGCCGATCAGCACCAGAACCGCCACGAACGCGAAAAAGAAGGTGAGTGGTGTCTGCATGATCCATCCCCAGCGCCACATACGATCCTGTTCAGAATCGTCGTCTGCTGACGCGCCACGTTACAACAATAGCGAACCGGGCGTGAGTCGCTCGCTATCGGTTAATGTCCCCGGGCAAGAATTGCCCGCCCGGTCCCTCTTAGCCCAAGACCACGCCGACCAAAACGGATTTCGCCGGTGGCTGTCGGCGCCTGCCGGAGGTCACGACTCGCGGCCAGTTTTTGTTCCTGGCGAGGGACGAGCGAGAAATCGCTGATATTGCGCGCCGGAACGATCATGGCGAAATTTCGGAACCGTCTTAACGGATCGTTAACCATGGCACGGCAAATTCTGCCTACCTGCGGGGCCGACCGGCTGCCGCAGGCAGAAGGCAGGGCGATGGCCATCAACGACCTACCAATGCTGTCCGCGTTGCGGGGCAAGATGCAGTGGCATCAGGAGCGCCAGCGGGTGCTTGCCGAGAACATCGCCAATTCCGATACGCCGAACTTCCGGCCGCGGGATCTGGTGGAACCCAAATTTGATGCCGGGGGGCAGCAGGCTCCGGGCGCCCCGATGGGATCGTTGCCGATGCTGCGCACCAGCACCGGCCACCTGGCGGCGACCGGCGGTTCCAGTTTCGCGCAGGACCGCAAGGTCGGCTACGAGACCCGGCCGGCCGGCAACGCCGTCAATCTCGAGGACGAGATGCTGAAGGTCTCCCAGAACCAGATGGATTATGCGGCCGTGACGACGCTCTACAGCCGCAGCCTCAATCTGCTGAAGACCGCGATCGGCAAGCGCTGACGTGCCCGCCACTGCCTGAGGAGATCACGTATGGCCGAACAGGGAATGGACTTCATCCGCTCGATGAGCATCGCCACCTCCGGCTTGCGCGCGCAGGCCGGCCGCATGCGGGTGATCTCCGAAAACATCGCCAACGCCGATTCCACCGCGCAGACGCCGGGCGGCGATCCCTATCGCCGCAAGGTGCCGACCTTCTCCTCGACGCTCGATCGCTCGCTCGATGCCCGCGTGGTTTCGCTCGGCCGCATCCGTCCGGACAATTCGGACTTCCGCATCAAGCATGAGCCGGGCAATCCGGCGGCCGACGCCAATGGCAACGTCAAATATCCGAACGTCAATTCCGTCATCGAAATGACCGACATGCGCGACGCGCAGCGGTCCTACGAAGCCAATCTCAACATCATCAGCGCGACGCGGCGGATGATCCAACGCACGCTTGATATCCTCAAAGCCTGATTCAAGGAGCCATCGTCATGGCATCGCCTACAGCCGCCGCCAACGCCTATGCCAGCCTCGCCCGCATGATGTCCGGAGGCGGCGTGGGCGCGGGCAAAACATCCGACGCGGGCGGCCCCTCGTTCAGTGCGCTTCTCAAGGACGCGATCGGCAGTGTCATGGACGCCGGCCGCAAGTCCGATGCCCAGACGGTGGCGATGGCTAACGGCAAGGCGAATGTGATGGACGTCGTGACCGCGGTTGCGGAAACCGACGTCGCCGTCTCGACGCTGGTGTCGGTGCGCGACCGCGTGATCCAGTCTTATGAAGACATCATGCGGATGCCGATCTGACGGCGAGGTTCTCACCTCTCCCCGCGAGCGGGGAGAGGTCGGCCGGCGAAGACGGCCGGGTGAGGGGCATCTGCATCGGATGCAGCGCAAAGCCCCTCATCCCAACCTTCTCCCCGCAAGCGGGGAGAAGGAGCGCGGATGCACTCGTGGATATCGCATTGTCCTTAAGGCTCAACCGGAAAGAAAATTGACATGACAGGCCCCGAAACCCTCGACGTCGCGCGCGATGCGATCTGGACGATCGTCATCGTCTCCGCCCCGTTGCTCGTGGTCGGTCTGCTGGTCGGCGTCGCGATTTCGCTGGTGCAGGCGCTGACGCAAATTCAGGAGCAGACGCTGGTGTTCGTGCCGAAGATCATCGCCATGCTGGTGACGCTGGTCTTGGCGCTGCCGTTCATGGCGGACGCGTTGCATTCCGAAATGATGCGGATTTCGACGCGTATCATCGGCGGCTAAATATCGCTTCCGAAGTTCGAACTGCCCGCCGCAGCGTCTTGGCGAATCTCGGAATCGGAAAGACACTCATCCATCATGATTCGATATGACGCGGGTTGAGACGTTTTCTTGGGAAGGACCTGGATGCGATGAAGAGAACGCTTGAACCGTCGCAGTCCTAGCGTCTTGGAGCGGCGATGCGCATCGATCTGTCGTTTCTGCCCGCTTATGCCGCCGCCTTCATGCTGGTCTTCGCCCGCATCGGCGCCATGGTGATGCTGCTGCCAGCGCTGGGCGAGGTGAACATTCCGGTGCGGATCAAGCTGGCCATCGCGCTGTTGCTGAGTTTGATCATCCTGCCCCTGCATCGCACGGCCTTCCAGGTGGACATGCAGTCGATGGCGCCTCTGGCTGTCCTGATGGTGCAGGAAATCTTCATCGGCATCGTGCTCGGCGCCACCGCGCGGGTGACGTTGTCGGCCTTGCAGGTCGCGGGCTCGGTGATCGCGCAGCAACTGGGACTCGGTTTTGTTACCGCGGTCGATCCGACGCAGGGGCAACAGGGCGTCGTGGTCGGCAATTTCCTCGCGCTGCTCGGCGTCACGCTGCTGTTCGCGACCGACTCGCATTATCTCGTCATCGCGGCGCTCAACGACAGCTACAACGTCTTCGCGCCGGGCGAATTGATGCCGAGCGGCGACGTCGCCGCGCTCGCGGTGAGGGCGTTCGCCGGCGCGTTCAAGATCGGGGTCCAGCTCGCCGCGCCGTTCCTGGTGTTCGGACTGGTGTTCAATATCGGACTCGGCATTCTGGCGCGGCTGATGCCACAGATGCAGGTCTATTTCGTCGGCGTGCCGCTTTCGATCCTGTTCGGCCTCTTGATCCTCCTCGTCGTGCTGGGCGCGATGATGGGCGTATTCCTCGACTATTTCATCGGCGTCATGCACGACCTGACCCCACGGAGCTGACGTGTCCGACGAAAACGACGGCGCAGAGAAAACAGAAGACCCGACCCAAAAACGGTTGGATGACGCGCATGAACGCGGCGACGTCGCCAAGAGTCAGGAAGTCAATACCTGGTTCATGATCGCCGGCGCAGCCCTGGTGCTGTCGACCTTCGCGGGATCGATCGGCAGCGGCCTGCAGGTGCCGCTACGCAATCTGCTGGCCAATTCATGGATGATCCGCACCGATGGCACGAGCCTGCTGGCGCTGGCGCGCGACCTGCAATATCTGCTGATCATGGCGCTCGGCGTGCCGCTGCTGCTGATCGCGCTGGCCGCCATCGCGGGCAACATGGTGCAGCATCGCCTCGTCTGGTCCGCAGAATCGCTCAAGCCGAAGCTGAGCAAGCTGTCGCCGCTGGCCGGCGCCAAGCGCATTTTCGGCAAGCAGGCCGCCGCGAACTTCGCCAAGGGACTGTTCAAGGTGGCCGCCCTCGGCGTGGTGATGGCCATGGTGCTCTGGCCGGACCGGTTTCGGCTGGATGCCATCGTTCGCTCCGATGCGGAAGCGATCGCCGGCACCACGCTGACCCTGACCCAGCACCTGCTCACGGCGGTGGTGGCGATGCTGGCGCTGGTCGCGATCGCCGACTTCTTCTTTCAGTACCGGCAGTGGTTCGAGAAGCAGAAAATGTCGCTGCAGGAGATCAAGGAGGAGTTCAAGCAGTCGGAGGGCGATCCGCACATCAAGGGCCGCATCCGCCAGTTGCGTCATGCCCGCATGAAGAAGCGCATGATGGCGGCGGTTCCCACCGCGTCGGTGATCATCACCAACCCGACTCACTACTCGGTGGCGCTGAAGTATGATCGCGGCATGCCGGCGCCGATCTGCGTCGCCAAGGGCGTCGACGCGGTGGCCTTCAAGATCAGGGAGGTGGCGAAAGACCATGACATTCCGATCGTCGAGAACGTGCCGCTGGCGCGGGCGCTTTATGCGTCCGTCGAGGTCGACGACGAAATTCCCGTGGAACACTACCACGCGGTGGCGGAGATCATCGGCTATGTCATGGGTCTGAAGCGGGGGCTGTCGGGGCGGCGGACCTGAGCCGGTGGTTCGGGGAAGCTTCGGACGCGTAAGACCGGGGATAGCTGTATGATGCGCTTGCACGCGGAGGGGCGATTCGGGCACTCAGGGCCTGGGAATCAAGTCCCGCCGACGAATCTTTCCGGGGAAAGTGTGCCGCGGTCCGGGCCCCATCGCAAAGGTTGCGCAGCGCTTCATGACTGTCACATCCGATAACGGCCCATCGCCCGATCCACGCGCCGCGCCGGAGCCGACGGGGCGCAGCGGCAGCATCATCCTGGTGCTGCTGGTGGCGGGCGCGATGGTCGCGGCGGCGGTCGGCTTCATGCTGCTCGGCAAGACGCAGGCGCAGCCCTACATTCTCGGCCTGCTCGCGGTGCTGGCGATGGTCGGCCTGTTCGGCCTGTTCGCCTTTGCGGCCGGCATTATCCGCCTGGCCGACCGGTCGACCGACAATCCGATCATGCGGCCGATTGCCGATCATGCGTTCGATGGGCTCGCGGTCACGGATTCGCGCGGCTACGTCATTTACTCCAATGCCGCCTATCGCACGCTCACCGGCGCGGCATCGCCGCAGGATGTCCGTCCGGTGGAGCGGGTCTTCATCGGCAATCCCGATGTGTCGGAAGCCGTGTTCCGCCTGCTCAAGGCCTCGCGCGAAGGCAAGCGGCTGCAGGAAGAGGTACGCGTCGCCGGGACCGACGGCGGCCCCGGCCGCTGGCTGCGGATGCGCGTGCGCCCGCTCGACGACAGCAAGCGCAACGCCAAATTGTCCGTGTGGTCGATCGCCGATATTACGCGCGACCGCGAGCGGCAGGAGGACGTGTTTCAGGAACTGCAGCACGCCATCGAATATCTCGACCACGCGCCGTGCGGCTTCTTTTCGGTCGATGCCAAGGGCGAGCTGGTTTACGTCAACGCCACGCTCGCCAACTGGCTGGATCACGATCTGGCGGAAATCGGCTCCGGCGGCCTGAAGCTCAGCGACATCGTGTCCGGCGACGGCGCGGCGCTTCTCACCTCGATCGTGCCGGTCCCGGGCGAAGTGAAGACCGAGGTCTTCGACGTCGACCTGCGGATGCGCAACGGCCGCACCATGCCGGCGCGGCTCTATCACAAACTTGCTTTCGGCGCGGACGGAACGCCGGGCGCCTCGCGCACGCTGGTGATCAGTCTCGCGCGCAAGGAGGGAGCTGATCCGCAGCGCCATGCCGACGTGCGCTTCATGCGCTTCTTCGACCATACGCCGATGGCGATCGCCACCGTGGACAAGGCCGGGACGATCGTGCGCGCCAATGCGCGTTTCGCCAAGCTGGCGCAGGGGCTCAAAGCCGGCGCCGCCAGCAGCGCCTCGATCCTCGATGCGCTCAACGAACGGGATCGGCCGGCGCTCGCCGCGGCTATTGCCAAGGCGGCCGAAGGCCATGGCGACATCGCGCCGGTGGAGGCCGCGCTCGACAGCGACAAGGAGCGCTGGGGCGAGTTCTTTGTCACCGGTGTCAGCGAGCCGGGTGATGCCGAAGCTGCGATCGTCTATCTGCTGGAGACGACGGAGAAACGCTCGCTGGAAAACCAGTTCGCGCAGTCGCAGAAGATGCAGGCGGTGGGCCAGCTTGCCGGCGGCATCGCGCACGACTTCAACAACATCCTGTCCGCCATCATGATGGCGAACGACTTCCTGCTGAACGCGCACAAGCCGACTGATCCGTCGTTCCAGGACATCATGCAGATCAAGCAGAACGCGACGCGCGCCGCGACCCTGGTGCGGCAGTTGCTGGCGTTCTCGCGACGCCAGACGTTGCGGCCGCAGGTGCTGCATCTCGGGGATTCGCTGTCGGACCTGACCATGCTGCTGCGGCGGCTGATCGGCGAGAAGGTCAAGCTCGATCTGGTCCACGGCCGCGACCTGTGGCCGGTGAAGGTCGACGTGTCTCAGTTCGAGCAGGTGATCGTCAATCTCGCCGTCAACGCGCGCGATGCGATGCCCGATGGCGGCAAGCTCAGCGTACGCACCGCCAACGTGCCGGCGCGAGAGGTCGAACGCCTCTCCTACAAGGGCCTGCCGGTCGCCGATTACGTGAAGATCGAGGTGAGCGATACCGGCACCGGCATTCCGCCCGAGATCGTCGACAAGATCTTCGAGCCGTTCTTCTCCACCAAGGAGGTGGGAAAAGGCACCGGCCTCGGCCTGTCGACGGTGTACGGCATCGTCAAACAGACCGGCGGCTTCGTCTATGTCGAATCGGAGATCGGGAAGGGGACCTCGTTCCTGATCCTCCTGCCGCGCCATATTCCCGAGAAGGAGGCCGAGCCGGAACCGCAGGCCCTGCCGGCCCAATCCACGCCCCCCGACGTGGCCGCGGACAAGCCGCCGGCCTCGGCGGCGGCCAAGCCCCGCGGCCAGGACATGACTGGGCAGGGCACCATCCTGCTGGTGGAGGACGAGGAAGGTCTTCGCGGACTCAACGCGCGCGGGCTGCGCTCGCGCGGCTATCAGGTGATCGAAGCCGCCAACGGCATCGAGGCGCTGGAGGCGCTGGAGGAGAACCAGGACAGGGTCGATCTGGTGGTTTCCGACGTGGTGATGCCGGAAATGGACGGACCGACGCTGCTGGCCTCGATCCGCAGCCGCAACCCTGACATCAAGGTGATCTTCGTCTCCGGCTATGCGGAGGATGCCTTCGCCAAGAGCCTGCCGGAGAATCAGCAGTTCGCCTTCCTGCCGAAGCCGTTCTCGCTCAGCCAGCTGGTGGCGGCGGTCAAGGAAACCATGGCGGGGTGAAGAGGCCATTCCCGGGCGCGCCGCGGCACAAAGTGACGCTGCGCAGAACCGGGACCGTACCAAGGGGGAAACTGTGGGACGATCCCGGTTCAGCACGGCGCTGACGCTTGCGCCGCATCGCATCCGGGACACGGATAGCCGCGACTGAGCGCCGCATGGCCGCGACGCCATAACCACTTCTCTTTTTTCAGCCGTTCCCCATTTTATGGGGACTTCCCCGCTTCCGGGGAATGAGGAAACAACCGATGACAGTTCTTCGACGCCCCCGTGGCATCGTTCAAACCCTGGCCCTGGCGCTCGCTCTGGCGTTTCCGTTGCTGATGATCGCGGTGTCGGCAGCCGACGCACGTGCCGGCCGCGGCGGCAGCGTGGGTTCGCGCGGCTCGCGCACCTTCTCCGCGCCTCCGGCCACGACGACCGCGCCCAACGCCGCGCAGCCGTTCAACCGCACCATGACGCAGCCCGGCACCACCGCGCCGCGCGGTACGCCGGCAACCGGCAATGCCGCTCGTCCTGGCATGGGCATGATGGGCGGCCTGATGGCGGGTCTGCTCGGCGCTGGCCTGCTCGGGATGCTGTTCGGCGGCGGCCTGTTCAGCGGCCTCGGCAGCCTGTCGTCGTTCTTCGGCCTGTTGCTGCAGATCGTCATCATCGTGATGGTGGTGCGCTTCGCAATGTCCTGGTGGCGCCGCCGCAACGCGAATGCAGCCGCCTATGAAGGCCCTGCGAACGGACCTGCGCCGGCGGCTGGCCCGCAGACCAACCTGCGCAGCGTTCTCGGCGGCCTCGGTGCGGGCAGCGGCGCGACCGGCGGCGGTCTTGGCCTCGGCAGCGGCGCGGCGGCTTCGGCTCCGCTGGAGATCAAGCCTGACGACTATGAGGCGTTCGAGCGGCTGCTGGGTGATGTCCAGGCGGCCTGGTCGAATGAGGACGTCGAGAAGCTGCACAAGCTGGCGACGCCGGAAATGGTATCCTACTTCACTGAGGATCTTGCCGCCAACAAGCAGCAGGGTGTGGTGAACAAGACCACCGACGTCAAGCTCTTGCAGGGCGATCTGGCCGAAGCCTGGCGCGAGGGCGTCACCGATTATGCGACGGTGGCGATGCGCTTCAGCATGGTCGACAAGACCCTCGATCGCGCGACAGGCAAGGTCGTCGACGGCAGCGAAACGCCGACCGAGGCGACCGAGATCTGGACCTTCAGCCGTCGCCCGGGCGAGGGCTGGGAATTGAGCGCGATCCAGCAGACATGATGGGCGGCGCAACCATTTAAGGAACAGGGCGTTGTGGCGAAGGCTGCAGCGCCCTTTCTCTTTGCGGCGGATAACTTGCGGCTGCGGGAATATTCGCGGAAGGCGGGGGTTTCCCCATTCTCCAGACGCCGTTAACGGCCTCGCGGGCCGCGCGACGACATCATGAAGATAACCAGCAAACGGGGAGTTCGATGTCAGTTGAATTTACAAGAACATGGTGGACGGGTGTTTGTGCGGCGGCAACGCTGGCGTTGTCCGTGACGGCGTTGCCGGCTCACGCGCAGAACGCCGACATGACCTTCTTCGTCACCAGCCATGGCATCGGCAATGGCGGCAATCTCGGCGGCCTCGCCGGCGCCGACAACTGGTGCCAGCAACTGGCGCAGGAAGCGGGCGCCGGAGCGAAGACCTGGCGCGCCTATCTGTCGACCCAGGCGGCCGATGGTCAGCCCGCCGTCAACGCGCGCGACCGGATCGGCAAGGGACCGTGGCAGAACGCCAAGGGCGAGGTGATCGCCAAGGATGTCGCCGAGCTTCACGGCGACAACAAACTGACCAAGCAGACCGCGCTGAGCGAGAAGGGCGAAATCATCAACGGCCGCGGCGACAAGCCGAACCGCCATGACATCCTCACCGGATCGCAGGCCGACGGCACCGCCTTCCCAGCGGGCGAGGATCGCACCTGCAGGAATTGGACGAGCAGCACGCAAGGCGCGGCGATGCTCGGCCACGCCGATCGTATGGGCCTGACCGAGGATCCGCCGGCGAAATCCTGGAACAGCTCGCATCCTTCGCGCGGCCCGGACGGTGGCTGCTCGCAGGCGGACCTGCGTTCGACCGGCGGCGATGGTCTCTTGTACTGCTTCGCGGCGAACTGATCTTTCGGCCGCGCGTTGGTGTAGCCTCGTCCCGCAGTCTGCCCTCTCGGGGGATGCGTGACGCGGGAGGATCGCCGATGCGCTACGAACTCTACTACTGGCCGAGCATTCAGGGACGCGGCGAGTTCGTGCGCCTCGTACTCGAAGACGCCGGCGCAAGTTACATCGACGTCGCGCGCGAACAAGGCACCGCCAGCATGATGGCGATGATGAATGGCAGCGAGACCGCGACGCCGCCTTTCGCGCCGCCGTTTCTCAAGTCCGGCAAACAGGTGATCGGCCAGACCGCGAACATCCTGCTCTATCTCGGATCGCGGCATGATCTCGCGCCAAAGACCGACGCCGGACGGCTGTGGCTGCATCAGCTTCAACTGACCATCGCCGACCTCGTGCTGGAAATCCACGACACCCATCATCCACTCGGGCCGACGCTGTATTACGAAGACCAGCGCACGCCGGCCAGGAAGCGCACCGCCCGAATTCTGGGCCCAGCGGGTGCCGAAATATCTCGGATACTTCGAGGGCATCCTGCGCCAGCGCAAGCAGCCCTACATCGCCGGCCGCAAGGTCACTTATGTCGATCTGTCGCTGTTCCAGATCATCGCCGGGCTGCGCTACGCGTTTCCGAAACACATGGATGCTTACGAGCGCGACGTCCCGGCGTTGGTGGAGCTTCACGATCGCGTCGCCGCGCGGCCGAATATCGAAGCTTACCTGGCGAGCGATCGCCGCATTCCCTTCAATGAAGACGGCATCTTCCGGCACTACAAGGAACTGGATGCGTAAGCCGGCCGCATCACCAGAGGCCGGGGATCAGCCGGTAACGCACGCGGGACACGTAGTCGGCATAGCCGGATAGACGGCTGATCAGTTCGCGCTCCTCGATCCCGACGCGATAGCCGAAAAGCAGCACGAACAGCGAGACCATGATCAGGCCGCGCCAGGAGCCGAGCAGCAACGGCACCCCGGCGAAAAAAAGGATTGCGCCGCTATACATCGGGTGGCGGACATAGACATACGGACCGCCGTCGACGACGCGCTGGCCTCGCTCCGCCTGAATCTTGATGACAGGTGCGGCGAACGAATTCGTTCGCATCACCCACATCACGAAGACATTTGACAGAAGCAGCAGGACGAAGCCGAGAGCCTGCAGGATCACCGGCATGTCCGACGCCCTCGCGCGTCGTTCCAGTCCGATGACGATGAACCAGACCAGCGCGATGCATCCGAACACCACGATGAAAACCTTGTCGGCCGTGGGCTGACCGGCCTGCATCATCCCGCGCATCCGCTCGGCAAGCAGGTCCGGATCGGATTTGGCGAGCCATAGCCCGTCGCCCAGGCCAAGCAACGCCATGGTGGCGAGGAAAATCCATCCGGCCGGCCAATGCCATGTCCCAGCCGACAGGAACAGTACCGCGCCCAAGCCGACGATCCAGATGACGTTCTGTAGCAGCAGACGCACGATCATGGCCGGACTCCGGAAAGCCCGACTGGATCAGGTTTTGGCGGCAAAGATGCGACGTGTTGTGCGCGCTCAGGCCAGAATATCGATACGCCGTCCCTGGCCGGGCGGCAGCGGTGCGCGCGGCGGCGGTTGCGCGGCGCGATCCCGCGCCTCGTCGGAAGGGGTCTGCTTGCGGAGATCGGTCTGCACGGACGCCGTTCCCGATGCCGGGCCTGGACCGGATGCAACTGCGCCAGCAATGGTCATGACAGCAGTCCTCGTTACGTTTTCGCCAACATCGGCAATGCACCGGATAACTTAGCCGGGAAGCGGGGCGGGCGTCGCGCTGGTTTCGCGCCTGTGGTGAACGGCTCGCGTTCGTCTTCATTAAAAAGCGTCAGATCGCTTCGCCATCGAAGCCCCGGCGGAGGCCGCGCATTGCGGAATTCATTCCTTGGTTCCGCATGCCGTACGCCGGTTGATCGCGCTGGCGGGAGAGGAGAGCCTTGCGCGGGAACACCTTTCATTTGCCGGAAAAGTGCTTAGAACGGTTCAACTGTTGCCGTCCGGATCGCCGGGCGGCAAGGACCAGAACCGCGAGTTTTTCATGAACGCCCCTACCGCATTTCCCGACCAGACCAAGCCCGTCCCGCCCTACAAGCACACGCCGCTGTTTCCGCTCGGCAAGGACGAAACACCCTACAAGAAGGTGTCGAGCGAGGGCGTGCGGGTCGAGAAGGTGCTCGGCAAGGACATGCTGGTGGTGTCGCGCGAGGCGCTCAAGGCGCTGAGCGAAGCCGCGTTCGGCGAGATCAATCACTATCTTCGGCCCGGCCATCTTAAGCAGCTCCGCAACATCCTCGATGACAAGGAAGCCAGCGACAACGACAAGTTTGTCGCCTTCGATTTCCTGAAGAATGCCAACATCGCTGCCGGCGGCGTGCTGCCGATGTGCCAGGACACCGGCACGGCGATCATCATGGGCAAGAAGGGCTGCAACGTCATCACCGACGGCGATGACGAGGCGGCCTTGTCCGAAGGCGCGCGCGACGCGTATCTGCGCCGCAACCTGCGCTATTCACAGGTCGCGCCGCTGTCGATGTACGAGGAGAAGAACACCGCCAACAACATGCCGGCGCAGTGCGAGATCTACGCCGAGGGCGATGATGCCTACAAGTTCATGTTCATGGCGAAGGGTGGCGGCTCCGCCAACAAGAGCTTCCTGTTTCAGGCGACGCCCTCGGTGCTGACCAAGGATCGCCTGCTGGCCTTCCTGAAAGAGAAGATCATGACGCTCGGCACCGCCGCGTGTCCGCCGTATCACCTCGCCATCGTCATCGGCGGCACGTCGGCCGAACTGTGCATGAAAACGGTGAAGCTGGCATCCGCGCGTTATCTCGACGCATTGCCGACTCACGGCAGCGAGAACGGCAACGCGTTCCGCGATCTCGAGATGGAGCAGGAAGTTCTCAAGATGACGCAAAGCTCCGGCGTCGGCGCACAGTTCGGGGGCAAGTATTTCTGCCACGACGTGCGCGTGATCCGCATGCCGCGCCATGGCGCATCATTGCCGATCGGATTGGGCGTGTCGTGCTCGGCGGATCGTCAGGTGCTCGGCAAGATCACCAAGGACGGCGTCTTCCTCGAAGAGCTGGAGCACAATCCGGCGCAGTACCTGCCGCCGGTGGAAGGCAAGCTCGGCGGCGAGGTGGTGAAGATCGATCTCAACCAGCCGATGAAGGATATTCTCGCGACGCTGTCGAAATATCCGACCAAGACGAGGCTGTCGCTCACCGGCACCATGATCGTCGCGCGCGACGCCGCGCACGCCAAGCTGCGCGAGCGGCTGGAGAAGGGCGAGCCGCTGCCGGATTACTTCAAAAACCATCCGGTGTACTACGCCGGCCCTGCGAAGACGCCAGAAGGCTATGCGTCAGGCGCGTTCGGTCCGACCACCGCGGGGCGCATGGATTCCTTCGTCGATCAATTCCAGGCGGCCGGCGGCTCGATGGTGATGGTCGCCAAGGGCAACCGCTCGGCGCAAGTGCGCGAAGCCTGCAAGAAGCACGGCGGTTTCTATCTCGGCTCGATCGGCGGCGCGGCGGCGAACCTCGCCGAGCACTGCATCAAGAAGGTCGAGGTGGTCGAGTATCCCGAACTCGGGATGGAAGCGATCTGGCGCATCGAGGTGGTCGATTTCCCGGCCTTCATCATCATGGACGACAAGGGGAACGACTTCTTCAAGGAGCTCAATCTGGGCTGACGCCTTAACCGGACGGTAACCTTCGTCCACCGATTCGCGACGCGCCCGTGAGGGCGCGTTCGCCGGACTCGATTCTGTGCGAAGCCGCAAGGTATCGGGCAAAAAAGAAAATCGATGACGGCGCGGCTCGTCCTGCTTCAATGGTTCCACTGAAGCAGGACGATTCGGAAGTGCGCATGACTCTCGACGCCGTCAGACTGAATGCGATGTTGATTGCGCTGTTGGCGACCGCGAGCATGATCAACGGAATAATCGTTTACAGCTATCTGTAACAGCACAGGTCTCGCCGCGCGCGGTAGGGTGTCCCGCAGATAATCCGTCGTCCTCCAATAGAACCGGTGCGGATCGCAGGGATCATTCTGCCATTCTCATTGGCAGAAACAAATTGCCGGGCTGAAGCCCGGCAATGATGCGTTAGATGAGTATCGCGTGCGCGGCGATCAGGCGCGCGTGCCGCTGAACGGAAAGCTGCCCATCGGGCCGATGCCCATTTCACCCGTCATGGCGTCGCCGTTCACCGAGCCGGTGAATGTCAACGTCAGCGGCATCGGATTGGTGATGGAGATTTTCCAGGCGACGTCATTGCCGTTGACGGTGCCGTCGAAAATCTCGCCGGAATTGTCGTCGGCGGCTTGCGTGCCGGTCAATGTGCCGCCGGCGCTCTTCAGCGACAGGGTGGCGCTCCGCTCGCCCATCGGCGTGCTCATGGTGATGTTCCAGTTTCCGTCGACCGACATTCTGTTCTCCAATGCATCGCGCTTCGGGTTGGGGCGCGCGAGGTGATATCTCTATATCGCATTCCGGGAGGGAGGCGAATTGCCGGCGCGCGCTGTGCGCCGCGGCGGGACGTCTCAGCGGGCCGGTTCACCGGCGGTCTGTCCCGCAGCGCGCAGCTTGCGTGTGATGATGATGCGGAACGCGACGTACTGGATCACGAAGGCCGCCACCTTGGCGCCGATGGATACCACCGAGACATAGAAAGCCCACAGCTTGAGGTCGCCGGTCATCGCCGCCGCGATGGTGCCGAGCCCCAGCACGAACATCAGCGCGGCCCAGCCGTAACCCGCCAGCGTCACCAGATGCGGAATGGTGTTGCGGACCATGTCCGGCGAATAGCGCAGCAGCCAGTTCTTGCGCAGCATGATCAGGCCGATGGCGAAGTGGCCGATGGCGGGCTTGGCCAGCACGAAGCGAGGATCGTTGGTCAGCAGCGTCGCGCCGCCCAGCACCACCACCAGCGCCAGACTGGCATAGGTCATGAAGTCCAGCGTCTTGCCCTTGATGCGCGCGTAGATCACCTGCGTGATGGCGGCCCCGACCGCGACCAGCGTCGCCACGATCACGTTGTCGGTGACGATATAGATCGCCAGAAAGAGGATGGTGGAGAGAAAGTCGGTGCCTAGTCTCGCGAGGACATTTTTCATCGGCTCACCGAAGCTGACGAGGGTTCAAGAGGCTTGCTGCGCCAACAGAGCGCGGCGGTGTGCGGAATACCGGTTCGTGAAGTAGATCGCGCAGTTGCGCGCCGCAAAGGCAATGCCGACTCCGACCCAGAGCGGAAGCGACGGCCAGTAGAGCATCAGAATGTCGGCGGCGAGCATTAGCACGAAAGCCCCGGTCCATGCCCAACTCAGAATGTAATTGGTGGTCATGAAAGCCGGCGCATGCGCGACGTCGGCAGACACCACTTCGCGGGCATATTGCAGCGTGAACGGCGTTCGCAGCGCGATCGAGCAGAGGGCGATGGCCAGCACGCCGAGATCGATCGTCAGCCGCAACTCGTGGTCGCCCATATGGCGGCCGGAGACAGCGAGATAAAGCCCGAGTGTGACGAACATCGCCGCAGCGCCGGCAGCCAGGGCTTTGATCGACCGGCCGCGGAAGAGATCGTATCCGATCGTGCCGACCGCCACAGCGCCAGCCGCGAGCAGGCTGACGACGGGAGTGGTCACCAGCATCAAGCCTGCGAGAACGCCAAAAGGAGCGAGGACCAGAAACAGCATCATCGGCTTCCTCCGATAGCAATCTTGACAATGTCAAGTTTATAGAGGTGCTCAGGGTCAACGTCAAGCGAAATCTTTACAGTGTCAAAATCAGGCTGGGGCGGTTGAACGCCTCCGGCATTGGGTTAGGCGGCCGACACCCAGTTCCCGTGGAACCCGTCGGGCACGCGATGGCCGAGCTTGACCAGCGCGACGGGCCCGCTGGAGACGTCCTGTGCGTTGAAGACGGCGAGATCACTGCGGTTCTCCCGGGCGCGCCACACCACCGCCAGCAGCCAGCCGTCACCCTCGGCGGCTTCCCGCTCTCGCTCCACGAAGACCGGTTCGGAAATGCTGTCGCCGATCGGCAGCAGATATTGCCCCTTCCGTTGTCCGTGGCCGTCCACATGGACGAGGCCATGCAGCGCAACCGATGTGGGGAGTTCGGGATTGGCGCAGGCGTACCAGCCGTGTCGCGTGGCAAGGCCGGCCCGCCGGTCATCGATGCGGGGAAACTCCCCGGTGACCTCGTCGAGGTAGGCGCGAGCGAACTGATCGGTGTCGGCGGCGAGATCGAAGGTCCAGCGGCACAACCGTGCGCGGGATTTTGCCGGATCGGTCTTGCGTCCGTCGGGATACGGAAACAGCGGCGCTTCCTCATATTGCATCACGTCGGCGATGATACGGCTGCTGCCGTCGTCCCAGGCATTGAGGACATGGAAGACGTAGCAGGCGTCAGCGCGGAACCAGCGAATGTCGGAGGTGCGGCCGTTGCGCGGCATCACGCCGACATAACCGCCCTTGGCCGGCTCCCATGCATAGGCCGGCTGGCCCTTCATGGCACGTTCCATGCTGCCGGTCAGCGGTAGGATCGGAAACAGCACGTGGTTGGCGGTGACGATGAAGTCGTGCACCATGCTGGCATAGGGCGTTTCGAAATGTTCGAAACGGGTCACGCGACCGCCGCGATCGACCACGCCATAGGAGAGCGCGGAACTGAACGGGCCCTTGGCGTTGTAGCCGAAGAACATCATCTCGCCGGTGATCGGGTCGACCTTGGGGTGTGCGGTGAAAGGGCCGGCGATCCGGCTATCATAGTTGCAGTAGCCGCGGGTCGCGAGCGTTGCGGGCTCGATCTCGGTCGGCAAATGGCCTTCCTCGAGCGCGAGCAGGCGTCCGCCGTGATAGATGATGTTGGTGTTGGCGACGCCACTGTCGTTGCAACTGGTCGGCGGCGCATCGCGCAGCTTGATCGGGCCGAAGCCGGCAAAGATCGCGCGGCCGGCGTCGTGCTCCGTCAGCCACTTCGGCGTCCGCACCCAGCGATTGCGGTAGGAGGCGCGGCCGTTCTCGATATGGAAGGCGTGCAGCATGCCGTCGCCGACGAACCAGTGGGCGCCCGGGACATCGAATTGCGGGTTGGGGCCGTTGCGATAGAGCGTGCCGTTCAATTCGCGCGGCAGTTCGCCCTCTACGGTGAGAAACGGCGCGTCGCATTCCATCGGGATCGGCGAACGGTTGTCGAGCGCGGCGGCATGATCGGCATGAGACACGGGCTTTTCCCCTTGCAGGTTATCTTTACATCGTCAAGATACGGTAAGGGGCTCGCGGGATATCGTCAAGCTAAATCTTTACACTGTAAAAATAGCGCTCTATAACGCGGGCATGACCAGCAAGACCGCAATCCCCCGTCTGAAGTCCGCCGCCGCGCGGGCGTCGCGGCAAGCGACATCCCGGGCTGCCAAAGCCGCGTCAGCCAGGCCGAAGGGGAAGGCGATTTCTCCCGCGAAGACGCCGAAGGGAGCCAGGGCCGCATCGTCCTATCATCACGGTGATTTGCACGATGCCCTGCTCAAGGCCGCGGAAGTCATTCTCGAGCGCGAGGGTTTGCCCGGGCTGACCCTCCGCGCGGTGGCGCGCGAGGCAGGAGTGTCGCATGCAGCGCCCGCGCATCACTTTCGCGATCTCACCGGCCTCGTCAGCGAGCTTGCTGCCATCGGTTATCGGCGGTTCGGCGCGGCTATGAACGCGGCGGCCGTGCCGGGGCGTTCGCGCGCCGAGGTGGGGCTGGCACGTGCGCATGCTTATCTCGACTTCGCTCGGGCTCATCCGGCCATGTATCAACTGATGTTTCGTGCTGAACGGCTCGACATGAGCAATCCGGTTCTGCATGAGGCCGCGAATGCGTCGTTCGCCGGATTGGTGCAGGCGGTGGGCGAGGGACGCGGCGAAACAATCGCAAACGCGACCCTCACTTTGGAACAGGCCGCCGACGCCGCGCGGGCTTGGTCGCTGATGCACGGATTTTCGACGCTGCTTTTGGACGGACGCCTATCGGATATCCTTGAGCGGCTCCCCGCGGGCAGTACGGTGGATCAGTTGCTGGACGTGATGCTTCGTACTGGAGGGACGCCGCTCGGCTCGCGCGTGTCCTGAAAGAGGCTGTTCCTAACGCGCCAGTGCCGTGGCGCGGCCGCTCTTGCCGATGACGGAAGCCTTCTCCTTCGCACAATCAAAGGTTTTCGCCAGCCGGTCGGCGGCGTCGCGCGCGATATCATTGGCGTTGGGGTTGGCCGCGACGTCAATATAGGCGACGTGACAAACCGCGCCGGGCGGTAAACGTGTCACCACCAGCATTTGCGCGGAGTGGGGACGGCCGTTCTTGTCGAGGTTCTCGTTGTCAGCGAGATGCCAGCGCTGAATGGTGGCAAACGGCTTGCCGCCATCGCGCCGCCACTCGAGAGTGTCGCCGGTGAAATTGAACGGTCCGAAGCTCTGACTGGCCGCGGGTTCCTTTTCCGCCTGCTGCGCGGTGCGGCCGATCGAGACGGTTCGGCGCAGATCGTCCTCTTGAACAAGCACGATCCAGCCGTCGATGCCCTTGCAGATGGTCGCATTGCTGCGACAATCCTTTTCCGCCGTAGAGGTGTAGGTACTGCTGAACGTCTGGGCAACGGCAACCGATGTCAGCGGCAGGTTTGCGGTTGCCGTCAGAAAAACAAGCCGCAAAACATGGCGGCAGGCCGCAATAACCGGGAGCTTCCTCATGCAGATGTGACGGCAGCAAACTGGGGAAGGTTCAATGTCATTCGGCGAAAGACCTGACATTTTCATCGAAACTGCGATAGAAGAACGATTCATGGCAACCCCGCCACTATAGAATCGTTATTTCCCCACATGCCCGTTGTTTCTTCCCGCAAGCCCTATCGCGTTGGCCGCTCCAAGACCGGTCTCGGTCTTTTCGCCACCAAGCCGATCAAGAAGGGGACGAAGATCATCCGTTACTTCGGTCCTATGCTGGACTGCCGCAAGGAGGAAGATGACGCGATCGAGAACAAGTATCTGTTCCAGATCAACAGCCGCTGGACGATCGATGGCTCTGTTCGCAAGAACATCGCGCGCTATATCAACCATTCCTGCAGGCCGAACGCGGAGTCCGACGTCAGTTCCCGCAATCGCACGGTCTACATCCGGGCCATCAAGAACATCGAGCCCGGCGAAGAGATCAATTACGATTACGGCACGGAATACTTCAAAGAATATCTGAAGCCGATTGGCTGCAAGTGTGATTCCTGCGAACGCAAGCGTACGAAGCAGCGCGCCGGGGCCCGGGCGGGGGCGCTCAAGGCAAAGCCCGCCAAGACGCGCAAGACAAAGACGTCCAGAACAGCCAAACCGGGCAAGGCCAAGCCAGCCAAAGCGAAGCCAGCCAAAGCAAAGCCAGCCAAGGGCAAAACCGGAACCGCGAAATCTGCTGTCTCGCCTGCGGCGCGCCGCAAGGCAGCAGGCAAATCCCATGCGGTCCGCGCCCCGAAGGTGAGGCGCCTTGCCGGTGGTGCGGTCAAGTCGCGCGGTTCAGCAAAAGCCAACGGCGGAAAGCGGTCGCGGGCCGCCTAGGCTTTCGAACGGATGATTTGCGCGAAAGCTATCGCGCTTCGCCGGGCCACTCGTATCCGCGTACAGGGAGGCGATACGCCCAAATCCATGACCTCCCAGGTAATGGATTGACGTATGAGCCGCTGCTAGGCTCCTCCCATGAACAGTCAGCTTTCCACAATACGGACCAGTACTGCCAAGCCGATCCATATCGGCGAGCATCTTCGCCAATGGCGACAGCGGCGCCATCTCAGCCAGCTCGATCTTGCCGGCGAGGCCGAGATCTCTGCGCGCCATCTCAGTTTCGTCGAAACCGGGCGCGCTGCGCCGTCGCGGGACATGGTGTTGCGGCTGGCGGAGCGACTGGACGTGCCATTCCGCGAACGCAACGTATTGCTGGTTGCCGCGGGTTTTGCGCCGGCGTTTCCGCAACGTGATCTCGACGATCCGGCACTTGCCTCGGCCCGGCAGGCCATCGACCAGGTGCTTCGCGCGCACGAGCCCAATCCGGCATTGGCCATTGATCGCCACTGGAATCTGGTGACGGCCAATCGGATGGTCAGAACGCTACTTGGCGGTGTCGCGCCAGCGCTGCTCGCGCCACCGGTGAATGTGTTGCGGCTGTCTTTTCATCCTGAGGGGCTGGCGCCGCACACGGTGAACCTGTCGGAATGGTGCGCGCATCTGCTCGAGCGCCTGCATCGTCAGTGCGAAACGACGGCCGATCCCGAGTTGCTGAAGCTGTATCAGGAATTGAAGGCGTTTCCGATTCCGGCACGACAGCGGCCGATCCAGAGCGGTGCCGTGGCGATTCCGTTCCAGCTGCGGCACGAAGGCGTGGTGCTGAGCTTCATCTCGACGACGATGGTGTTCGGCACGCCGGTCGACATCACGCTGTCGGAACTGGCGATCGAGAGCTTCTTTCCCGCCGATGAGGCGACCGCCGCCGCGCTCAAGGACATGGCGGCTGATCGGAATTAACGGCTTGCAGCGGTGTGGGGTGGCTGATTAGCTCATGGTTATCGGAGCAAGGAGGCTCACATGAGCGCGATCAAGCCGTTAACCATCGATATCGTATCGGATGTCGTCTGCCCATGGTGCTATATCGGCAAGCATCGCATCGAGAACGCGCTGGCGCTGGCGCATGATGTTCCGGTGGAGGTGCACTGGCGCCCGTTCTTCCTCAATCCATGGGTGCCGCGTGAAGGCATCAGCCGCGAGGAGTATCTGACCGCGAAGTTCGGTTCAGTCGAAGCCTATGGCAGGATTGCAGCTCGCGTCGTTGAAGCCGCTGGCGCCGAGGGGCTGGTGTATCGACCGGACCTGGTGCAGCGCCAACCGAACACGCTCGACTGCCATCGGTTGATCTACTGGGCCGCGCGCGACCCGTCTGGTGACAGGTCCGCCGCCGTCAAGCAGCGCTTGATGGAATTGTACTTCCGCGATGGTGGCGATCTCACCGACAGCGAGGTGCTCGTCCAGGCGGCGGCGGATTGCGGTATGGATCCTGACACCGTGCGCCGCCGGCTGGCGACCGAGGAGGATGTCGACGTCGTCACCTCTCAGGCGCAGGAGGCCTCCGACAAAGGGATCTCCGGCGTGCCGACCTATGTTTTCGCCGGAAAATATGCGGTATCCGGTGCGCAGCCCCCGGAGCAGTTGGCGCGTGCGATCCGGCAGGTCTCCGCGGAAGTGAATGCGACAGCCGCCGAGTAGCGGCGATCAATCAAACGTTCATCCTTGATGACAGGCGGCAGCCGCTTACCCAGGCTTGCCACGCATGATGCGCAGCAGGCGCCGCGCAGACCTGTGCAAGCCAGCATGCGTTACCAGGGCGGCGTGGGTGAGGGCGACCGCCGGATCGCGGCGGTAGAGCGGCAGCAGGACGTCACCGATCCTGAAACGCCCAGGCCAGATCGGCTCGATCATGGTGTGGCCGGCATCTGCGGTGGAATCCGCACTGGCAATTTGCGGATCGGCGCACAGGTGCCGTGTCAGATCGAGCGTGAGTTGCACGCCTGGGGAGAATTTCGCAAAGCTCTCGTCGATACCGAGCTTGAAGTAGAACGCGCGGTCCTGGTGGCGAAGGACAATGGCCGCCGCGATGGGCGTCGCGCCGGCGGAGAGCGAGATGATTTCGCACTCGCCGGTTTCGGCCAGCTTGGGGGCCGCAACGCGAATGAAACGGGCATCCCCCGGGCTATTGAGCAACGCGGTGCCACGTCGGCCTTTCCAGCCGCTGGCTTCCAGCGTCAGGAAAATTTCCAGCATTCGCCGGACATCATCGGGTCTCCGCGCAACAGCAAAGCTCACCGCACCCTGTTCAGCAAGCCGGCGGCGTTGCCGCCGGAGGTCTTTCAGTTTCTTCGGGCCCAGCGTGTCGCGCAGGAGCTTATCGGCATCCTGCCTCGCATCGAGAGAGGCGCGTGCATGGGCGTGCAGAATGCGAGGCGAGAGCGCATCCCGAGCCATCGCCTCGGTAAATGCGGCGAAGGCTTTGCCCTCGAGTGCCACGTTGCGCAGGATCAGGGCGCGCGCGCCCGCATCACGCGCCGCGTTCAGGAGCCTTGCCGCGGCAACGGTCGCGGTGTCGCGATCGAGCAGAGGCGAGCCGAGGGTTCCGTAGGGATCGGCGCTCACGAGCGCTGGCAGCGGCAGGTGAAAAGCCCGCCAGCACGAGATCACCGGCAGAAGGCCATTCAGCGATGCTGCAGCAGGAGATCGAGCGGAGGCGTCCCATGAGGCCAGTGCGTCTGCGCCGGTGCGCCCCGCCGCAAAGGCGTCCACCGCCATCTGCCAGTCGGCGAGATGATAGCCGTTCGGCTCGATAGCACGCGCGGCGAGATCCCGCCACGCCTGCCGCGAAATCGCGGCAAGCGGCGTCGGCCGGCGCGCGGATGCCGCGAGGGCGGGCGATGCCGTCGTCGCGCTATCAGCCGCTCGGCGATGTCCGGTCGCGATGGGTCCAACCTCAACCAAACCGATGTTCCGATGCTCGCTGGCGGCACTGCGATGCTGGTTGCGCCAGCCGGTAAACTTTAGCGCAGACACTTCAATTTAGCATTGGGGCTCGGCATAAATCGCCAAGTAAGATTAACCGCTTGTTCACCATGCTCGCCTGCACACCGGTGTGCCGCAGAGCTCAAGACGGTTTCGCCGAGACGCGCAGGATCGATGGGTGCGACGCGGAGTCGCGCGTCCGAGCACGTGGAACTCTGTTCTAAACTCATCGCGAGTTGAACCGCGCCGCTTTTGCGGGCGACCGATACAAACCGGAAGCGTCGAAGCCTGCCGGAGTTTGCCAATAAGGGTGATGCGATGTTTCGCCGGAGTGTCCTCAGCATCGTCGCCGCGGCTGGCCTGCTGTGGGCGACAAGCGCAGCCTTTGCGGAAAGTCGTATGGCGCTGGTGATCGGCCAGTCCGCCTATCGGGCGGTGTCGCCGCTGCCGAATCCGGCCAACGACGCGAAGGCGATGGCACAGCTTCTGAGCGATGCGGGCTTCGAGGTAACCTCCGCATCCGATCTGTCGCAGAACGCCCTGCGTCAAACCGTGAGCGACTTCGCGGCGCAGATGGCCACCAAGGGCAAGGACACGGTGGCGCTCGTGTTCTATGCGGGGCACGGCATGCAGATCGACGGTGAGAACTTTCTAATTCCCATCGACATCGATCCGAAGCGCGAAGCCGACATTCCGCTGCAAGCCGTCCGCCTCAATGATGTTCTCAATACGCTGACATCGGTGCCGAGCCGCATGCGTCTCGTGTTGCTGGATGCCTGCCGTAACAACCCATTTCCCGAGATTGGCAAGACCGCGGGCCGGGGCCTTGCGATCGTCGATGCCAAATTCGGTGCCCCGGGAACGTTCCTGTCCTTTTCCACGTCGCCCGGCGCAGAAGCCGAGGACGGCAGTGGCGCCAACAGTCCTTATACAACAGCGCTGCTGACCGTCGCCAAGGAGCCGGGCCTGTCGATTGAGGACGCCTTCAAGCGCGTCCGCGTCGCGGTGAACAAGGCAACCGACGGCCGTCAGACGCCTTGGGAGAGCTCGTCGCTCACCGACGATTTCAGGTTTTTCGGCGCGGCTGCGGCGGATGCATCTGCTAAGCCCATGGATGCCAAACTGACCGATACCAAGGCGACCGAGACCAAGCCGACCGAGATGAAGGCGGCGTCCGTGAAGCGAGCGTCCGATCAATGGACGCAACGACTGAAGGACAAATCGCCCGAGGCAGCGCATGAGATCATCGTTGCCGACGGCTCGGTGGAGGCCTATGAGGCCTTTGTGTCGCTGTATTCCGATCCGGTGTATGCACCGCGCGCCCGCACCTGGCTCGAGCGGTATCTGCGCATGATCGCCTGGAACAAGGCGGTGCTCGAGAACACCGCGGCCGGCTACCGGGCCTTTCTGGCAGCTTATCCCGACAGCGATCTGACGCCGACCGCCCGCAAGCTGGAGGAGCGGCTACGCAACCGGCCCGAATTCGTCAATTCGGTTGCTGGCACCCCGATGGCATCGCTGCAACCTGCCGCGGCACCGACATGCCCATGCAGCACGCCGCCCGCAGCGCCCGGGAAGAAAGCGGAGAAATCACAGAAGCCGTCCAAGAAGCGAGCCGGCACCGAGCCGCCACGACGCTCGTCGCTGCCGCCTCCACCTCGCTATGCGCCGGTGCCCAATGATGACGATGTCGTGGTCTATCGTCGCCCGCCGCCGGTTTACGTGCCAGGGCCCGGTATCTACATCGGCGGACGAATCCCCGGCGGGGGCGGGCGAGGCGGCTATCATCCGCCGAGCCGGGCGCCAGGCATGCCGACCACGGGCGGATCGCGCGGCGGCCTTTACTGACGGCGCATCGCACGGCTTCCGCACCGCTATCGGAGCCTCGCGTCGCGCTGCGCGAGGCTCCTTTGTGTTCTGATCCGCCTCCGCCTGATTGTGCAAACCGGTTTCCAGATCGATGGAAACGGCTATAACGGATTGCAACAACAAGCAGTCTTGAAGGAGACGCGGGATGGCGGACGGGCTTCGCAAGGGATTGACCAGCTATGGCGATGCCGGTTTCTCACTGTTCCTGCGCAAGGCATTCATCAAGGCGGCCGGCTACTCGGATGACGCGCTGGATCGGCCGATTGTCGGCATCACCAATACCTACAGCGATTACAATCCGTGCCACGGCAACGTGCCGGCATTGATCGAGGCGGCGAAGCGCGGCGTGATGCTGGCCGGCGCGATGCCGATGGTGTTTCCGACCATCTCCATCGCAGAAAGTTTCTCGCATCCGACCTCGATGTATCTGCGCAATCTGATGGCGATGGACACCGAGGAGATGATCCGCGCCCAGCCGATGGATGCGGTGATCGTGATCGGCGGCTGCGACAAGACGCTGCCGGCGCAGATCATGGCAGCCGTGAGCGCCGATCTGCCGACGGTGGTGATCCCGGTGGGCCCCATGGTGGTTGGCCATCACAAGGGCGAAGTGCTCGGAGCTTGCACCGATTGCCGCCGCCTTTGGGCCAAGTACCGCGCCGGCGAGATCGACGATACGGAAATCGAGGCCGTGAACGGTCGTCTCGCGCCGTCGGTCGGCACGTGCATGGTGATGGGGACGGCCAGCACCATGGCCTGCGTCACCGAAGCGCTGGGATTATCACTGCCGATGAGCGCGACGATTCCTGCGCCGCATGCCGAACGCATACGCTCCGCCGAGGCGAGCGGCAAATGTGCGGCGGAGATGGCGAAGCGCAAGGGGCCGCGCCCCAGCGAGCTGCTTACCGCCTCCGCGTTTCGTAACGCGCAGGTGGTATTGCAGGCGATCGGGGGCTCGACGAACGGCCTGATCCATTTGACGGCAATCGCCAACCGTACGCCATACGGTATCGATCTTGATGCGTTCGATGCGTTGGGCCGCGAGGTCCCGGTGCTGGTCGACCTGAAACCGTCGGGTGCGCACTACATGGAGCATTTCCATCACGCCGGCGGGGTGCCGAAGCTGATGAAGCAGCTCGGCGACCTGATCGATCTCGATGCCAGGACGATCACCGGCGCGACGTTGCGCGAGGTTGTCGTCAACGCGGAAGAGGTGCCCGATCAGGACGCCATCCGCTCGCGCACCGATCCGATCCGGCGGGAAGGGGCGATGGCGGTGCTGCGCGGCAATCTGGCGCCGCGCGGCGCGGTCATCAAGCATTCCGCCGCGAGCGAGAGGCTGTTGCAGCACACCGGCCGCGCGGTGGTGTTCGAGTCTGTCGAGGACATGACGCTGCGCATCGACGATCCGGAATTGAACGTCAACGCCGATGACGTGCTGGTGCTGCGCAATGCCGGGCCCGTGGGCGCGCCGGGGATGCCGGAGGCCGGCTATCTGCCGATCCCGAGAAAGCTGGCCCGCGGCGGCGTCAAGGACATGGTGCGAATTTCCGACGCCCGCATGAGCGGTACTGCGTTTGGCACTATTGTGCTGCACATCACGCCGGAGTCCGCCGTCGGTGGGCCGCTGGCGCTGGTCCAGACGGGCGATCGCATCCGTCTCGATGTCGCGGGCCGTCGCATTGACCTTCTCGTCGACGACGCGGAACTGGCGCGGCGGCGGGCCGCGCTTCCGGCAGCCACAAGGCCGGGCTGGGCACAGCGCGGCTACGCGCGGCTGTTTCACGACACCATCCTGCAGGCCGATGAAGGATGCGACTTTGATTTCCTGCGGCGGCACGGAAGAGCGTAAAGGCCCTGTTCCACAAGGCCCCTCCGGGAGATGGAGGTCATAGGCGACGCCGAAAGCAACCGCTTCGACATGCTAGACTAGGCCCGTTCTTCCCAGATCATGGCCAGATGCACGATGGTCTCGGCCGCTTTTTCCATGTCCTGCACGCTGACCCATTCGGTGCGCGAGTGAAAGGCGTGTTCGCCGGCAAAGATGTTGGGGCAGGGCAGGCCCATGAACGACAGCCGTGAGCCGTCGGTGCCGCCGCGAATGCTGCTGCGAACCGGTGTCAACCCGGCGCGGCGGATCGCCTCCAGCGCATAATCGACCACTCGCGGATGCGCATCGATCACCTGCTTCATGTTACGATACTGTTGCGTGATGTCGATCTTGTAAGTCGAGTGCGGAAACTCCTTCATCACATCCTTTACGATCGATTCCAGCAGCGCTTCTTTCTCGCGCAGTCCGTGTTCGGTGAAATCCCGCACGATGAACGCGAGCGTCGCCTGTTCAAGCGCACCGCTGATGCCGACCGGATGCAGGAAGCCCTCACGGCCTTCTGTAGTCTCGGGCGAGCAGGTGTCCTGCGGCAATCGCTCCACGATCCGCGACGCGATCTTGATGGCGTGTTCCATCTTCCCCTTGGCGAAGCCGGGGTGAACGCTGACGCCGGTGATGGTGACGGTCGCGGCATCGGCGGAAAAGGTTTCGTCCTCCAGATGTCCGGCGGTCTCGCCGTCGATGGTGTAGCCGAAATCGGCACCGAGCTTCTTCAGATCCACCTTGTCGACACCGCGACCGATCTCCTCGTCCGGCGTGAACAGGATCTTGATGGGGCCGTGCTTGATCTCCGGATGCGTGAGCAGGAAGCGCATCGCGTCCATGATCTCGGCGAGACCGGCCTTGTTGTCGGCGCCAAGCAGGGTGGTGCCGTCGGAGGTGACAATGTCATTGCCGATCTGATCCTTGAGCGCCGGATTGTCACGCATACGGATCACCTGCGTCGGATCGCCCGGCAGCACGATGTCGCCGCCCTGATAGTGACGTACGATCTGCGGCTTGACGTTCTCGCCTGAACAATCCGGCGAAGTGTCCATATGCGAGCAGAAGCAGATCGCCGGCACCGTCTTGTCGGTATTGGCAGGAAGGGTGCCGTAGACATAGCCGTGGTCGTCGAGATGGGCATCGGATACGCCAAGCTCGCGCAGTTCGCGGGCGAGCAGGCTGCCGAGATTCTTTTGCTTTTCCGTCGAGGGGCAGGTCGGCGAGGCGGGATCGGACTGCGTATCGATCACCACATAGCGGAGAAAACGCGCCGTGACATCGTGATCGAATATGATGGGTGAGGTCACGGCAACAATCCTTGTCGATGCGGCGACCGTCGAACGGAACGCCTCAAAAGAAAACGTCACCCCGGGCGGCCGTCCGGCGGCAGCCCGGGATGACGTCACAGAACGCAAATTCTATTGGGAACGCAAGCGGCGGCGTGCGCCTCGTGAGTGGCGCCGATCTGAGATCAGACTGCTTCCTTGAGTTCCTTGGCGGCGCGGAAAGCGACCTTCTTGCTGGCCTTGATCTGAATGGTTTCGCCGGTGGCCGGGTTGCGGCCGGTGCGCGCGGCGCGCTTGCGGACCTGGAGAATGCCAAGACCGACGATGCGGACACGCTCGCCCTTCTTCAGATGCTTGGTGATGCGGGTGACCAGATCACCGAGAATCGTTTCGGCCTGCTTCTTGGACAAATCATGCTCTTCGGCCAGCGCGGCGGCCAGATGCTTGAGCGTGATAGTGGACGGAGTCGCTGCTTTCTTCGCCATTTTCAGGCCCTCCTCGATGTTCGAATCTCAGAAATGAAGACGTATCAGGCATTATTTGATTCGGGGAGCCGCTGACTATGCTGTTTTGCCCGTAAATGGCGGGTTTGTCGCACCGCACGAGGCGGGAAGCGGGCGCTCCACAATGGTTTTCTCAATCAGCTTGACTTGCGAACGGAGCCCCATTAAGTCCCACCTCCACGATACGAGTGGATCGGCCACGATCCATGCGGGAGTAGCTCAGTTGGTTAGAGTGCCGGCCTGTCACGCCGGAGGTCGCGGGTTCGAGCCCCGTCTCTCGCGCCATTTATCAATGGCTTAACGATTATTTCAGCTTTAATTGGCGGTCATTTGCGCTGGCGCTGATCGGCATCAATGGTCCGATCGACGGCATCGCGAAAGTTCAGCTCAGCATCCGACATTCCGGCGGACCCAACACTGCCTCTCCTGACAAAGCCCCAAGTGACAAAGCCCCAAGGCTACTTTCCTCCGCGCTACAACCTGCGGTAGGCTCTCCCGACCGGGGGAGACGCGTCATGAAATTCAAATTTGCGGCCGCTGTTTTCGCGGCGGTCACTTGCTGCCTGTCAAACCGGTCAACCCGCCGTCGACCGCGAGCGGTAAGCCCGAAGGATGCGAAGTGGTGACGACACTGAGGGAGTAAGTGTTCTCAGTGGTTCGGTGCTCTCGTAAGATCAGATGACGTATAGCATCCAATAAACTTTATCCAACGTGGTCTTTTTCTGAGGGCGCTTTCTCATGTTTGAGCCGACATTGTCGGCCTTTGTCTGCTTAAACTGATCGCCGCGGCGTTGACCTCCACGTGTGTTTGTTAACTTCTATATGAGCGATGCTGCCCCGGCGGCGGAGAGGATTCCGCGCGCACGCCGCCGCATTCGTTCGGCGCTTCGGGTCCGATGCCTGTCATTTCGGACGCTTCTGGTTGCGACCGGGCGCATCCGTTGGGCCTCGAGGCCGCCACTTCAACAGTTGTTCGGTGACGCGCACCGGGTCGCGCTGACCTGAGGCGCCGCGCCACGAGTGCTGAACCCAGCCTTCGCACCACGTCTTCACATCGGTCTGGAATGCGCGGGCATAGGAACGTTTCGAGGGAACCAAGGTTGCCGCGAGGCAATGAAATAACCGCAGGAAGACAGTTATGCCGACGCAGAACGGATTAGCGGTGGTGACGGGCGCCTCGACCGGCATCGGGCTGGAACTCGCGCGCTGTTGTGCAAAACATGGCTTTGATTTGCTTATGGCTGCGGATGAACCCCTCATCGAACAAGCCGCGGAGCAGCTGCGCCAGGATGGCGGGCAGGTTCAAGCTGTGATGGCTGATCTCGCGACTGACGAAGGTGTGGAAACGCTGTATGCGGCGGTTGCCGGCCGGCCGGTGGAGGTTCTGATCGCGAATGCGGGAATCGGGCTCGGTCACGCGTTTCTCGATCAGGATTTCGAAAAAGCGCGCCGTGTCGTCGAGACCAACATCACCGGCACCATTCACCTCATTCACAAGATCGGCAGCGACATGCGCCGGAATAACGCAGGTCGCATCCTGATCACCGGCTCGATCGCCGGATTCACGCCGGGCAGCTTCCAGGCCGTCTATAACGCGAGCAAGTCTTTTCTCAATTCATTCTCGTTCGCGATACGCGAGGAACTGAAGGGGACGAACGTCACCGTAACATGCCTGATGCCGGGTGCCACCGAGACGGAATTCTTCAATCGGGCGGAGATGATGGATACCAAGGTCGGCACCGACGAGAAGGACGATCCAGTAGAGGTGGCAAAGACGGGATTCGAAGCGATGATGAACGGGGAGGGCGACGTCGTGACCGGCTGGAAGAACAAACTCCAGTCATCGGTAGCGAATGTCACGCCGTCTGAAGTCCTGGCGAAACAGCATCGGAAAATGGCGGAGCCCGGCACGGCGGAGCGCTGAGCACACACCGGGAATGTCTTCGGATCAACGAAGGGAAGCCGACATGAAGGCGCTGACGTGGCATGGAAAGAGCGACATTCGCTGCGAGAGTGTTCCTGATCCGACGATTCAGGATGGGCGCGATGCGATCATCAAGGTGACGGCCTGCGCGATCTGCGGCTCAGATCTCCACATCTTTGACGGCATCATTCCGACGATGGAGACCGGAGACATCCTCGGTCACGAAACGATGGGAGAAGTTGTCGAGGTCGGGCGCGAGACCAAGACACTGAAGGTGGGCGATCGCGTGGTCGTTCCATTCACCATCTCCTGCGGCGAATGCTTTTTCTGCAAGCGCGGTTTCTACTCGGGCTGCGAACGTTCCAATCCCAATAAGGCGAAGGCGGAGAAGATGTGGGGACACTCGCCGGCGGGCCTGTTCGGGTATTCTCACCTGCTCGGCGGATTTGCGGGTGGACAGGCAGAGTATTTACGCGTGCCTTATGCCGATGTCGGGCCGCTCAAGGTGCCTGAAGGCCTTTCTGACGAGCAGGTGCTGTTTCTCTCCGACATTTTCCCGACCGGTTTCATGGCGGCGGATTTTTGCGATCTGAAGGGAGGCGAGACCGTCGCGATCTGGGGATGCGGGCCTGTCGGCCAGTTTGCGATCAAGAGCGCATTCATGCTCGGCGCCGAGCGGGTGGTTGCCATCGACACCATTCCAGAGCGACTGCAACTCGCCAAAGCGTCAGGGGCGATCACGCTCGATTTCCGCAATGACGATGTCTACGACCGCATCCAGGATCTGACGGAGGGCCGTGGTGCTGACGCCTGTATCGACGCGGTTGGGACGGAGCCGAGTACCGGCTCCGGTGCCGATGCCGTGATTGACCGGATCAAGGTTGCTACATTCATGGGGACCGACCGACCCCATGTGCTTCGCCAAGCGATCACGTGTTGTCGCAACTTCGGGATCGTTTCGGTGGTCGGTGTTTATGGTGCGTTCGTCGACAAGATACCGCTCGGCTCCGCGCTCAATCGAGGGTTGACGCTGCGGATGGCGCAAACGCCGGTGCAGCACTATCTGGGACGGCTGCTTGAGCGTATCCAGAATGGAGATATCGATCCGTCCTTCGTGATGACGCATCGTGCGACATTGGAAGAGGGGCCGGAGCTTTACAAAACCTTCCGCGACAAGGCCGATGGGTGCATCAAGGTCGTTCTGAAGCCGTCCTGAGACGCATGACGCCGAGCCGAAAGAACTGGATCACGGCCGCGTTGCTGGGGCTTGTGAGCAGCAGCTATTCCACGCTCGTCAGTCAATTGGCGGCCGCGAGGTTGGGGCGTGACGCCGCGGTGGACTGGATGACGGTGGCAGCCATTCCTGGGGGCGACGCCTTCCTGCAGGCGAGCCCTTCATTATCTGCCATCGCGACCGGAATCGGTTTCCATCAATGGGCAGATTTCTCCTGGGCGGTGTTCTTTTTCGGAGTGCTGGGGCGGTGGACGTCCGGACTTGGGCCGGCAACGCTCGTGCTTGTCGCATTGCCCTGGGCCGTCGCTACCTCAGCACTTGAATGGTTGCTGCTTGTTCCTGTCTTTCCGTTTGCGCAGCCGATTTTCACATTGCAGCAGCCGTACTGGATCGGATTCCTGGTGCATCTCGCATCTGCGATGGTCTATCCGTTGTTTCCATTCCTCAGGACATGGATATTTCATAGGGGAGGACATGTAACGGCGCTCAGCTTCATCCGGATCTGGAGCACTGGACTTGCATCGGCATTGGCGCTTTGCGCGGTGCTGGCGCTGATGGGGGCGACCGGCCATGAACTCCCTTGGATCGGGCGCGACCGGGATGGAGACAAGACATTCATCCGCCATATGGCTACACACCATCAACAAGGCATCGAGCTTGCCCGTATCGCGACGCTGAAAGCGCGGGATGAGCATCTGCGCGCCCTGGCGCGGTTGATGGAAGCAAGTCAGTCCGCGGAGAATGCCATCTTCCAGCAATGGTGGCGAAGCTGGTTCGAAGAGCCGATGCCCGTCTGCTCGTCCGATGAGCGGGCATCAATGCCCGGCTTCTTGACTGCCGAGCAGATCGAGCAATTGAGAAGAAACGATCGGGCAGATTTCGATCAGCAATTTATCAAAGCCATGACGTATCATCACGCCGGCGCGGTGAGGATGGCGGATGACGAACTCAGAGGGACGGGCGATGTGCGCCTCAAGCTCATGACGCGCGCGATCCGTCATGAACAGCAGGGGGAAATCGTGCTGATGAATGGAGTGAACGGATGGCCCGCCGTTCGACAGGCCATCGCCAATAGCTTTGCCGACAATATCAACGCCCGTTGAATAGTGGAGGCCTCTCCTTTGCCCCGGCTCTCTGCAATTCCGCCGCTGTCCTCCGGAATCAGTATTTCTTGGCGAGTTGCTGCGCCATTTCGAGATGATGTTTTAGCGTGGGCAGCGTGGTATTTGCCCAATTCTTCAATTCGGTGTTGTCACCGCCTTTGGCGTAACGCTCAAAGAGCGACACCGCGTCTTTGTGCGCGCTGACCTGCATGTCGGCATAGCTGCTCGCGAAGGTGTTGTCTTTTTCCTGCTTCAACGCGTCGAGTTTCCCTTGAGCCTTACTGTCGAGCCCGTTGGGAAGGCTCGCCTTGACAGCTCCGCTTGTCACCATGCCTTTGAGTTCGTTACTGGTCTTCGTGTGGTCCTTGACCATGTCATCCGCGAACGTCTTGACGTCAGCCTGGCCGCGCTGCTGAGCGAGCTTTCCGGTTTCGATTTCCAGCATGTCGCTCATCGCCGCTTCCTTCACGAAATCGGCCGTTGTCGGACTGATCCCAAGCACCGAATTGACGCCGGTTTTCTCCGCTGCCGATTGCGCCCAGGCGGGAGAGGCGACAATGAGCACGGCGAGTGCGGCCAGTGAAACAAGAAATTTCATGTGACGATCCTTCCAGAGCGAAGTTTGCCTGCTCCTCACAACAAACGATTCCATCCGGTGTTCCGGGACCGGCATCCCGGGATGGAAGTTACTAACCTGGTTTAATAAGAGCGGGCATAAGGAGCAGTCGCCGCAATGTGCCGCCCCGCAGCGTGGCGGCAGTCAGCGAACGCCTCTGCACGCTCTTTCCCTTTGAGAGCTCTCTCCAAACGCACGAGCGTCGTATGCGCCTGCGGACGCCTCAATGATAGACGAAGAGCGCGCAAGGCGGATCTTCCACGAGCCCTCTTGTGGTCGACCCGAAAATGAGTTCGCGGAGGGTGCGATGGCCATAAGCCCCCATGACGAGCGTCTCGATCCGACGGGCAGCCACTTCGACGCGGATCGCCTCGACAGGGGAAGCCGCCGTCGTAATCGGCGTCATCTCGACGCGGTGGCCATGGCTCTGAAGGTAGCGAGCGGCTCGGCTGATGCGGCGGTTTGCGACCTCGCGATCCGTATCGATGGATATCAGGTGAATGTGCCGGTTCGCGCCCACGCCGAGCAGCGTGAAAATCTGCAATGCGCGCATTGCCGGAAGGCTGCCATCATAGGCAATCAGAATATCGCGTCCCTCGGGGGTCTCCTCGCCGCAGATCACGATCGGTCGCGGAGTCGCGGAAAGCAAGGTGTCCAGCGTATCGGGTAATTCTTCGCGGACTTTGCCGTGAAAAGTGGTGTCGTGGCCGGTGACGATGAGATCGCAGGTCTCTGCTGCCAACTTTACGTTCTCGACCGCATCGCCCTCGAAACTGAGCAATTCGCCCGCCGTATCGTGAGTTTTGCATTCCCGATCAAAGGCCTCATGCAGGCGAGCGCGGGCGTGCTGGGCCTGTTCTTCCAGTTCCTCTTCCAGATGGGCTTTGAATGCCGACGTACCGATGCCACCCAGCATCGGCGCGTCAATGAAAGAAAGGTCAGTGCCGGCAAGGCCCGCGATATCGGCACCCATCGTCCGTGCGAGTTGGAAGGCATATTGCCGCGCTGCGAGGGAGGCTCGCGTTTCGCCGAGCACCAGAAGCAAACGTTTCAGCATCGGCCCTCCGCGTGCTCCCGAGCCGCGCAACGGAACTGAGATGTAGTACCGGGCATCGCGATGTCCGCTGTCACGCAAACAGGACAGCGACAGCTTCGTTCCATGGCGCGGGCAGCCGGAACTTCCCACGCTCCCGTCCGACGTAGCGGCGCCTTCGTGGGGATGAAATCACGGGCCACTATCCGCTGCTATGCGCCTTCTTTTTGCGCCTGCGATCGACCCAGTTCATGGTCGGCGTGGAGGTGGTGCCGTGCACCACCACCGAGATGAGAACAACGAGGCAGGAGATGGCCCATAGCCGGGGTGCCTCCTCGAAATCGGCCCGGTTCATGGCGTAGGCCATGTAGTAGAACGTGCCGAGGCCCCGGATGCCGAAAACAGCGATGAGGGCGCGGGCCAGAGGCGGCAAGCGAACGCCGGTCAGCGCGATCCATCCGATTAGCGGTCTGACGATGAGGAGCAGGGCGACGGCGCAAACGATATCCGGCCAGCGCAGCACGTTGAGGCCGCCCGAGGCGATTGTCGCGCCGAAGATGAGGAGCACGAGCACCATGAGGAAGCGCTCGATCTGCTCGGAGAAGTCTGCCATCGCCACATGAAAGTCGTGGCCGCGGTCGGTGGCGCGAAGCGTCGCGGCGGCGATGAACACCGCGATGAACCCATAACCATTGGCCAGTTCGGTCGCCCCGAAGGAAATGAGTGTCACCCCGACTGCAACCAGTCCGTCTCCCGTGCGCGACAGATTGAGTCTTGGTATCTTGAACGTCAGCCAACCGAACGCGCGCCCGGCCGCATAGCCCAATAGTCCGCCGCAACCGATCTTCCAGATCACGTCGATCAGCAGCCATCGCTCCCATACGGCCGCAAAGGACGTCGTGGTCATCGCAATCGCGAGTGCCACGAAGGGAAACGCAAGGCCGTCATTGAGGCCGGCTTCCGAGGTCAGGTTGAATCTCACCTCGCCACCTTCCTCTTCTCCCGGCGCGCCGACCTGCACATCCGCAGCAAGGACAGGGTCTGTCGGCGCGAGTGCTGCGCCGAGCAGAAGGGCGGAGGCCAATGGCAAGGCGGAGACTGTCAGACACAGCAGGGTCATCGCGCCAATCGTCAACGGCATCGCGACGACCAGCAGATGCGCCGTCGCGTTCCATTTGGCCCAGGAGAATGGCCGCTCAATGCGGAGCCCCGCGCCCATCAGCGCGATGAGGATGACGAATTGCGAAACCGGCTCCAATAGCGCACTTTTGAAGAACGCATCGGCATCGCGGTGAATTCCGAGAGATTGCGCCAGCACGAAGCCTAGCGCGACCGCGATGATCGGAAGCGAAAGCGGGAGACGCCGGACGACCAGCGGCAGCCACGCGGTGAGCAAAATCAGCAGGCCCAACGCGATCGAAATAGCGGCGGAAGATTTCAGAAACTCCACGGGGATGTGCTTTCTGATGCCATCATTCGGGCTGCGATTCGTGAATGGGTGATGATCGCGGCTGGTTTGTCGAAAATTGTGCGGTCCGGTCCGTGTCGGCACCGGCTTCCACATGTTTGCTGACGTGGTTATCGGATGAATCCAGTCGCCACGGGATGCTCACGACGATCAGTTTCGGACTGCCATGGCAGAGGAGCTGTTTTCGCAGACGGCGCGCGTGTTGAGTGTGCAGAATATATTGGTACCAATGCTGCTTGACGACCTCCGGAATGAGCACCGCGATCCGGCGGCCGTCGGATCTTCGCTCCAAGTCCTGCACGAACTTCAGAATGGGCTCATGAACATTGCGGTATTGCGCCTGCACGATAACCAGTCGGGGAGAAACGCGGCCAACCGCAGCCGCGGGCTGCTGGACGAGAGTGCGCCACTGCTCTCGCAGCGAACGGTCTTCCACCTCTGCTTCTGGACCGGACAGGCGCGTCAGGTGGATTGCGATGACGTCGGGAGACAGCGTGAGAGCAAGTCGAAGCGCCTTTTCCGTCAGCCGATCCCAGCCCACGGACGCGATCAGCATGATTGGCGGTCTGGCGTCGTCGATGGTAAATGGAGCAGCCTCACGGACATTGTCGGCAAGTTCGTCGTAATAGTGTCGAATTGCTTTCAGAACTGCGATCACGAGCGGAATGGCGAGGACCGTGATCCAGGCGCCTTCCGAGAATTTCGCGATGAGGATGATGATCAGGGCGGCACTTGTGGCGATTGTGCCGACCAGATTGATCCAGAAGTGAAGGTGATGCTGATGCCTCCGGCCGGGTTCGGCAGCGCGTGCCTCACGCCGCCAATGGACGACCATCCCAAGTTGCGAAAGTGCAAATGTGAGGAACGCACCGATGGCGAAGAGCGGAATCAGGCGATCGGTAATTCCGTCGAAAACAATCAAAAGTATCCCGGCGACGATAGCGAGATAGAGAATGCCTACGGAGAAGACGAGGCGTCTCCCGGCAATGGCGAACGATTTGGGAAGGAATCCATCCTCGGCGACAAGCCGGCACATCCTAGGAAAATCGATGAAGCTGGTGGTGGCCGACAGGGTGAGCACAGCAAGGGCCGACGCCATGGCGATGTAGTATGCCGCTCCATTTCCGACCACCGCTGCGACAAGTTGCGATAGAACGCTACGATAGTTTTCAGCCGTTTGGTCCATCGCGCCAATATCGAACATCGTCGTCAGATACGCGATCCCGATCAGAAGTGCCGCCAGGATGCCGACGATCGCCGCCAGCGTGCGATGTCCATAACGCACCGTCGGCTCGCGAAACGCGCTCATTCCGTTGCTGACGGCCTCGATTCCGGTCATCGCGGTGCAGCCGCTTGCGAACGAGCGCAGCAGCAGCCATGCCGTGACGGGCTCCGATCCGGGCGGGAGCGCGGGCGGTGTCACGACGGGCACAGGATGACCCGCTGCGGCGACCGCCTTACCAATGCCGACCAACAAAATCGCTCCCACGCTCCCAACAAACAGATAGGTCGGGAGGGCGAAAATCCGCCCCGCGTCGGGAGTGCCGCGGAGGTTGATGAGCGTGATGATGAGCAGGATGGCGAGGCAGAGCGGCAGGATGTGGGCGTGCAGCGACGGAATTGCGGAGACGAGCGCACCCACGCCAGCGGAAATGCCTACTGCGACATTGAGGATATAGTCGATCATCAGCGCCGCCGCGGCGAGAAGGCTGGCGTTGGTCCCGAGATTCTCCCGCGCCACGATGTATGCGCCGCCGTTGTTTGGATAGGCACGTATTGTCTGCCAATAAGAGATGAACAGGATGACAAGAAGCCCAATGATGGGCGCCACGACCCATCCGATGTAGAGAGGGCCGGCAGCGCCGAGAGGGATCAGCATGCTGAGCGCGGCTTCCGGACCATAGGAGGAGGAGCCGAGCCCATCGAGTCCCATCGCCGGAACCCCCTCGAAGGCTCCGATCCTGCGCCGATCGTACTCGCGATTTGCGAGGCGCCGCCCGACGAGAAGTTTAATGAATCTCACTGGGTCACCTTCGGATACCCGCATCAAGGCGCGCGTCGGGCAGGCCTCGGAGCAACGCTCATCTTTATAACGTCGGCCCCTCCAAACGTTCCGAGCGCCCGGGTGCCCTTTGTTGATTGGCAACAAACGGCGACCGCACCGTGGGTCCGCAATTTCAGCGGGCCTCGGGCGAAGGTCGACTGTTTCGGAACGTCCACTTTCCTGAAACGTTCGACATGGTGTGTTCCTATGCAGCATCCAAGGGAGAGCCACCGATGCGTACCGTGGGTGATTTTGTCGTTGAGCGGCTCTCGCAGTGGCAGGTCGATACGATCTTTGGTTATCCCGGAGACGGGATCAACGGCGTGTTCGGTGCGCTGAACCGCTCGGATGGCTTAATCGAGTTCATTCAGACCCGTCATGAGGAGATGGCCGCCTTTATGGCCTCCGCCTACGCCAAGTTCAGCGGACGGATCGGGGTGTGCATTGCAACGTCAGGGCCCGGTGCGTCGCATCTGGTGACCGGCCTCTATGACGCTCTGCTCGATCACCAGCCGGTGCTGGCCATCGTCGGCCAGCAGGCGCGCAACGCGCTGGGCGGACACTATCAGCAGGAGCTCGATCTGGTCTCGATGCTGAAGGACGTCGCCGGTGCATATGTTCAGCAGGCATCGTCGCCGTCCCAGGTTCGGCATCTGATCGACCGGGCCGTTCGTATCGCGCTGGCGCGGCGAACGGTTACGGCCGTCATTCTGCCGAACGATCTGCAGGAGGAGAGTTATGAGGACCCGCCGCGTCTGCACGGAACAGTGCATTCGGGCGTCGGCTTCGCCGCGCCAGGCATGGTCCCTCATGACGATGATTTGGCTCGCGCCGCCGATGTGCTCAACGCGGGCGAGAAGGTTGCAATTCTCGTCGGCGCCGGCGCCCTCGGTGCCGCGGAAGAGGTCATTGCGGTCGCCGATCGGCTGTCCGCCGGCTGCGCCAAGGCATTGCTCGGCAAGGCAGCGCTGCCGGACGATCTGCCCTGGGTGACCGGATCGATCGGTCTCCTAGGAACGCGGCCAAGCTACGACATGATGACGGATTGCGATACGTTCCTTATGATCGGATCCGGCTTCCCTTATTCCGAGTTCCTGCCGGCCGAAGGCCAGGCGCGGGGGGTGCAGATCGATATCGATCCGGCGATGCTGTCGCTACGCTATCCGATGGAGGTCAACCTCTGTGGCTATGCCGCTGAAACACTTCGATTGTTGTTGCCGAAACTGAAACAGAAGCCGCATGGCGAGTGGCGCGCGACGATCGAGAACAATATGCGCGAATGGTGGGACGTCCTTGCCGATCGCGCGCATCAGCCCGCCTCTCCGGTGAATCCGCAGCGGGTCACCTGGGAGCTATCACCGCGCTTGCCGGACAATGCGATTGTAACGAGCGACTCCGGCTCGTGCGCCAACTGGTACGCGCGCGACCTGAAGATGCGCACCGGCATGATGGCATCGCTTTCCGGCGGCCTCGCGTCGATGGGCGCAGCCGTGCCCTATGCGATAGCCGCCAAGTTCGTGCATTCGGCGCGCCCGGTCATCGCGCTGGTCGGAGACGGCGCCATGCAGATGAACAATATGGCTGAACTGATCACGGTCGCGAAGTACTGGCGCTCCTGGCAGGACCCGCGCTGGATCGTCTGTGTATTCAACAATGAAGACCTCAACCAGGTGACCTGGGAACAGCGGGTGCTGGAAGGCGATCCCAAGTTTGAATCCTCGCAAAAGATTCCCAACGTGTCGTATCATGGCTTTGCTGAACTGATCGGCTTGCGCGGCATCTTCGTCGACGATCCCGAACGGATGGGCATGGCGTGGGACGAAGCGTTGGCGAGCAACATGCCGGTCGTGCTCGAGGTGAAGACCGATCCGGAGGTGCCGCCGCTGCCGCCGCACATCACCATGCAGCAAGCGCGCAACTTCAGCCTCGCGTTGTTGAAGGGCGATCCGAACGAGCGCAGGACCTTCTCCGGCGCGGTGCGGCAGGCTTTGGCATCCGTATTGCCGTCGGAGAAGTGAAGTAACGACGCGCAGCATGCACGTTGCGGAGATCGCGGTGAGACGACCGTTCAACTTACGCAGAGGAGCATCTGCAGGTTTGCTGGTGATGCTGCTGGCCTCTGGCACATCGGCTCCGGCGCAAGGAGCCCTGTTGAGCCGGGATATCGCCGACGTCGTCGCTTCGCCACGCTCCGGTGCACAACTGCCGCTCGACATCTCCTTGAGCGCGGATGAAAGTTCGGCGCCGCTTGTCCGATGGCTCGACAGCAAGCCCAGCGTGTGGGTCGTCGCAGACTTCACCTGCCGTTCGCTATGCAGCTCCGTTCTCCGGACCATGACCGACGTGCTCGGCAAAACCGGGCTCGTGCCAGGGAAGGATTTCAACGTGCGCGTGCTGGGGCTTGATCCGAAGGACAGCGCGGCGGATGCGGCGGCGATGAAATCAGCGCAGATCGGGACCTCCGGACCGATCGCGGAGCACACACAGATGTTGCGGGGAACGGCCGCGGACGTCGCCAGGATCACATCGGCTTTCGGATTCAGCTCCATCTACGATCCCGCGCTCGATCAGTACGCTCACCCGGCAGCCATATTCACGGTGACGGCCGACGGTCACGTCAGCCATGCGCTTTCGGGGCTCGGGCTCGATCCTGCCGATCTGAGACTTGCGCTGGTCGAGGCCGGCGAGGGCCGGATCGGGAGCGCGGCCGATCAGGTGCGACTATTGTGCTACGGTTTCGATCCGAGCCACGGGGTTTACAACCTGGCGATCGGACGGGCTCTCTCGATCGGGGGCGGTGTCACGATTGCGCTGCTGGCCGGATTTCTCGGATTCATGTTCAGGCGCGAGCGGCGGGCGCCTTGAGATACCCGCCTGCATCGCCAAGCTTTCGCGCAACAACGAGGACAAATGCGCTGGCGATGAACAGCAGCGCGGCGATTGTCGCGAGGGGCAACAAGACGACATTGAGATCGTGAATCTCCGGCAAGCCGAGCAGGGCGGCCTCGACGCCGCGCAGGATCAACGTCGCGGCGCATATGGAGAATAACCACCGCCGGTTGCGGCGTACATAGGCGGAGAGGAGCAGAAGGAACGGGACGACGAATTGGCCGGCGGCCAAGACAGCCATCGCATATTGCCAACCGTCCTGTACACGATCGAGATACCACGTCACCTCGTCGGGGATGTTTCCGGCCCAGATGACGATGTACTGCATCGCATGGAGGTAGGCCCACAGCAGCAGCGTGCCGAGAAACAACCCGCCATAACCGCGGGTGGAACGAATGCGCCGGGTGGACAGCAGTTCGAACCCCAAAACGAATGCCAGTGACGACATCAGCGTGAAGCTGAGAAAGAGCAGCCCGTAGATCGAGGAATGAAAATCCGCCCTGAGCGATTCGAGCCAGTCGATCCCGGCGAGTGATATCGTCAACGATGCGACGATGAGGGTGATCGATGCCGCGCGGTTCATGCGTGCCGAATCCCCCCATGCGCGTGCGAGCAAGGCGGCGAGTCCGGACCAGATCGCGAAATAGGCGATCGTCCGCAGCGCAAATGCCCATGGCGCCAGATAGGCCGCCTTGAAGGCTGGAACGCCGGCACCCGCCGCGACCGGATAGAGCAGGACTTGTCCCAACAGGATAGGAACGAACAGCAGACCGAAAAGCGGCAGTGATGCTGTCGTCGCTATGAGGATGGGATGCAGGTCGTAGGTCCATGCGCGGCGGACAAGATATGTTGTTGCCAGAAGGAGCAATCCGCCGATCGGAATCGAGGCCAGAGTAACCCAGCCGACCAGATAGGCCGCCAAGATCGTGCGTGGGTCGATAACAGCACCCAGACACAGGCAGGCGAGCATCGCCGTGCCGATAATCGTTGCGCGGAGGCGGAGCGGGCTCATTTGCCGTCCTCCAGCTTCGTCTTTTGCTCATCGGGGACGTCCGACAGCGCGCCGTGACGACTCAGTTGCAACGCACGGATATAGGCGACGATTGCCCAGCGATCCTGCGGCGATACGCGCATGGCATAGGAGTACATCGCGCCATAGCCGTTGGTGATGACCTCGAAGAAATGCTGATCGTCCGCCGCAAGCAGCCGTGGATCATGGTAGCTGGTGGGGTGAGGCATTCCGCGTTGAACGATGCGGCCGTTGCCTTGTCCGGTTCGACCGTGGCAAGGCGAGCAATAGATGTTGAAGCGATCCTGTCCGCGTTCCAGCAGGGCCGCCGTGAGTTGCGGTTTCTGTTGACTTGCCTGGGTCCGTGCGATGTCATCCTGGGCGACGGTTCCGGGAGGGGGCGGGCGCATTTCGCTGCCTCCGAGTGGAGGCAGCGCTGAATAGGTGCGACCGGTCGGTTGGTCCTCCATGTTCTGGTCGCACCCGGCCAGCAGGATCGCCAACAATGCGGAGGCAACGGCGGCGGATTTCACGACGGTACCAATGCGATGCTGACCGCGCCAAGATCGCGCAGGAGGTGGGCGGTATTGTCCCGATCGAACAGGCGATCGTCGACCTTGATGCAGAGAAAGAAGCGATCCTTGGTCGCCAGATGAAATCGAGGTGCATTGAAGACCGGGTAGTTCAGCCGCGGCAAGCGATTCAGCCACAAGAGTCCGACGAACAGAAACAGCACCGCGAACAAGATCGTCAGTTCGAAGATCCCGATCGCGTAAGCTGAAAGGGGATAGAGCGGACGGCCGCCGACATTGAGCGGATAGGCATAGCTGACAAAAGCCTGCATGCCCAAAGCGAGCAGAAAGCCGAAGATGCCGCCAGCCAATCCAAGCCACGCCGGCCGCGAATCCTTGATGTGCATCACGCGCGCGAGCCGCGGGAGTGGAAACGGCGTAAAGGCATCGATATTGCGATACCCCGCGTGGCGCACCTGCCGCGCAGCGTTGATGATGGCGTCCTCGGTGGCGAACTCGGCCACGAGGCCATAGGGCAGGTCAGCCATCGCGCGCCTCCTGCTCGTCCAGAAGCGTCTTTTCGGTTTCGAAGATCGAGATCACCGGAATGAACCGGATCGCCAGCAGGAACGGCACCAGGAAAAGGCCGATGGTGCCGACATAGGTCGACCAGTCCCAGAAAGTCGGCGTGTAGTGGCTCCACGACGAAACCAGAAAGTCGCGATAGAGCGTCGTCACCAGGATCATATAGCGCTCCAGCCACATGCCGATGATGACTGAAACCGAGATAAGAAGCAGTGACCAGCCGGTTCGCCGCACGACTCGCCACCACAAGAGTTGCAGCGGGACGAAATTGAAAGCGATGGCGCCCCAATAAAGCCATGCATAGGCGCCGCTGGTGCGGTTGAGCAGCGTTTGCAGATCGTGGGGATTGCCGCTGTAAAGGGCATCGACGACTTCGAACACGTAGCCGTATCCGGTCATCAGCCCGGTCGCGAGCAGCACCTTGCCGAGCACGTCGAGGTGCTTGCGCGTCACGAGGTTCTTCAGATCGAACATCGCGCGCAGCGCCACCGCGATGACCGAGACCACGGCAAAGCCCGAGAACGCGGCGCCAAGCACGAAATAGGGCGGGAACAGCGTCGAGTGCCAGCCCGGCAATTGGCTGGCGGCGAACAGCAGCGAGATTTCGCTGTGCACCGAGACCACCAGCGGCACGGCGATGGCCGCCATGATCCGGTAGGTCCGCGACCAGCGGGACCAGTGGATCGTCGAGCCACGCCAGCCGAGCGCGAGGAGGCCGAAGAACACCTGCCAGCCGCGCCGCCGCGCGCGGTCGCGTGCGTTGGCAAGGTCGGGGATCAGTCCGGTGTACCAGAACAGCACCGAGACGCTCAGATAAGTCAGCACCGCCCAGATGTCCCATTCGAGCGGGCTGCGGAATTGCGGCCAGACGTCCATCGTGGCGGGATAGGGAAACATCCAGTAGAGATACCAGGGCCGCCCCAGATGAATCACCGGGTAGATGCCGGCGCAGACCACGGCGAACAGCGTCATGGTTTCGGCGAAGCGGTTGAGGGAATTGCGCCACTCGCTCCCGGTCAGTAGTAGCAGCGCCGAAATCAGCGTCCCGGCATGGCCAATGCCGAGCCACCAGACATAATTGTGAATTGCGAAAGCCCAGGTGACCGGGACGTTCAGGCCCCATATCCCCACGCCGCGGGTGAACAGTTCGATGACTGAGACGATGAACAGCATAAGCAATGCGAGCGCGATCGCCATCGCGATCCACCATTGCCGCCGTGCGGGGAAATGCAGCGGAATGTCTGTCAATTGCCTGCTGACGTCGCCGATGCTCTGATCGGTTGGAAGGATATCGGTTGCCGAGGCCGTCATGTCCGGTCGTCCCCGCTGTCGGACCCGTCATTCCATTTGGCGAGGTAAGTCGTGCGCGGCCGCGTCCCCAATTTCTCGAGCAGCGTGTAGTGGCGGCCGCTACGACGCAGCTTCGAAACCTCCGAATTGGGATCGTTGATGTCTCCAAACGCGATCGCGTGGGTCGGGCAGGCTGCTTGGCAGGCCGTTACGACGTCGCCGTCGCGCAACTGCCGGTTTTCCTTGTCGGCCGCGACGTGCGCTGCCTGAATGCGTTGGGTGCAATAAGTGCATTTCTCCATCACGCCGCGTGAACGCAACGTGACATCGGGATTGTGAACCGGTTCGGCGGGCGCCTCGGGCGTGCCGCGATAATCGAGGTAATTGAAGCGCCGCACCTTGTAGGGGCAATAGCTCGAGCAGGTTCGCGTGCCGATGCAGCGGTTGTAGATCATCTGATTGATGCCCTCGGGGCTATGCGTGGTGGCATGCACCGGGCATCCCATTTCGCATGGCGCATCCTCGCAGTGCATGCACGGGACCGGCTGGAAATAACTGCGGGGATTCTCGACGTCGCCGGTATAGTAGCGCGCGATCCGCAGCCAGTGCATTTCGCGGCCCATTTCCACCTGCGTCTTGCCGACCACCGCGACATTGTTCTCCGCCGTGCACGCCGCGACGCAGGCGTTGCAGCCGATGCAGGAATCGATATCGATCACCATGCCCCAGGCGTTCTTCGCGGATGGCTGCGGTGGATAGAGACTGGGCTGTGGCGGTGCGGCGGGCAGAGTGGGCGATGTCGTGCTCACCTCGCGAACGAAATCGAAGCCTTCCATCCGGTGATGCGACTGAGTGACGGCGAGATCGCTCTTGTCGTCCAGCTTCCGCACCGAACCCTTCGCCAGCCACGGTGTTGCGGACGGGCGTATGGCATAGGCATTGTAGCCCACGCCGTTGCCGACACGACCCGCTTGTTCGCGCCCATGACCGAGCCAGAGGCCGATCGTATTGTCCGCCTGGCCTGGCATGATCCACGCCGGACCTGAAACTTTGCGGCCGTCAATCTCGACTTCAAGCAGATCTCCGCTCTCGATCGCAAGATCCCGGGCCCATGCTGGCGGAACGGCGATCACGTTGCCCCACGTCAGCGTTGACAGCGGTTTCGGTAATTCCTGGAGCCAGCCGAGATTGGCGTAGCGGCCGTCCCACAGGGTGGGATCGAGGCGAAACACGACATCCCATCCGCTGGCCTCTGCAGTCGCTGGCTCGGTTTCGCCCTGCGCCGGATCGGCCTGAACGTCGGAGACATCGGCTGCAACGAAGCCATCGTGCAGCGCTTTTTGCCATTTCGCGTCGAAAGCCTCGCCGAATGTGCCTCGCCACGTGCCTTTGACCGACTCGTCGGCGGCCTCATCGCGACCCAGCATCATCGCCAGGATTTGGTGGCGCGATCTGACGTCATAGAAAGGCGCGATGACCGGCTGGAGGATGGTGGCGGCGCCGTCCACCGCGCGCGCGTCGCTCCAGCTTTCGAGATCGTGGGTCAGCGGGAGCTGATAAGTGCACCGATGGCCGGTCTCGTCGCGATAGAGGCCGATATGAATCGAAGTTTTGACCTTTCGCAGCGCCTCCGCGACATCGAGCGAGCCGGGTGCGGTGTAGACCGGGTTGGCGTCGAGGATCACCAAGCTATCCACCTGTCCGCTTTTCATGTCGGCCATGAGCTCGTCGAACGACGCTGTCTCGAGACCGAGATCGGCGATCGGTGCAGTTAGCTTCAGGGTCTGGCCGGATGCGCCGATGACGTCGTTGATCCTGGCTGCCCAAGCGGCCATTTGCGGTCCAGCTTCCACACCGGTTGTCACCAATGCCCGCGCTTTCGCAGCGCCGATTGCGGCGCCGGCTCGTGCCAGCCAGCGATGTTCCTCCTCGGAGAGATCGGCCCTCGATGCGCTCGCAATGCCGACCTGAGCTGCAAGGGCCTCGATCAGAAGCGGCATTCGCGATGGAGCCGCACGGAGGCGATGGGCAGCCAGCGCGCCGGTCGCGGCTGGAAGGCTTTCCGCGCAGTGAAGATGAATGTCCGGAACATCGCCGCGACGCCGCGCCTCTGACCACTTGATCGCATTCGAAAGCTGGCGCGGCCCGGGGCCCAGGAAGTCGTCGTCGAAGCTGACGACGACAGAGCAGGCATCAAGTTGATAATGCAGATCGAGCGGTCGGCCGTAAGCCGCGATCGCGTTGGCAATCCGATCGCTCTCGCCTGAAGGATCATGAAGGTGCAGGCGGGATGCCGGAAACTGTGACTGAAACTCCCTAAGCTGACGAGCCAAGGTGGGCGACGTCGTTCGCGACAGGAGGACGCGAAGCCGTCTGCCACCATCTCTTTGCCATTCGCCGCGCAACCGCGAAACCATCGCGCCGATGTCGGTCCAGGTGACGGGCTCGCCGATGCGGGTCGGCGACTGCGCGCGATCCGGATCGTAGAGTTGAAGCACGGCGGCCTGCATGAACACGTCGCTGCGTCCTCGCGTGGCCGGATGTCCCGGCAGTCCTTCCAGCTTGGTGGGACGGCCGTCATAGGTCGTCGCCAGCACAGGCTGGGCGTATCCATCCAGCGTAACGGCCGTTGCGTAATAGCGCGGCACGCCGGGCAGGGCAGCTTCCGGTTGATCGACATAGGGAATGCCGGCGACGAACGGACTTTTCTCGCATCCGGTCAATCCCGCGAGGGCGAAGGACGCTGCCATGATCTTGAGAAAGTCGCGCCGCGCGGTGGCCGGAAAATTTGCAGCAACGGGAAACGCGGCCGCAACCTTTTCGGCAAAAGCCGGGTCCCCTGCCAATTCCTCAATGCTCGTCCATTGTCGCGGGAATGTTGTCATCGGTGGCACACGTAGCAATGGATCAATTCGCCGGATCGGATTCCGACATGCGTTGCGATCTTCGCGCCGGCATCGCGGGGACTGCGTGTCGGCTTCCAAGTCATGTCGGTAATTCTATTGGCCGGGCGAAGGTTCGGCGCCGGATCGCGATGGCAGTCCAGACAGAATTGCATCGTGAAGGCGTAGGCGCGGTAGGTCAGCGGCATCTTGTCGATCCGGCCATGGCAGGTGACGCAACCGACGCCCTTTGCGATATGGATATCGTGCCGAAAGAAAACGTAATCCGGCAGCTTGGCGACCCGCACCCAGCGCAACGGCTTGTTCTCGGCAAGGCTCTGCCGGACCGGCGCGAGCATTGCGGCATTGGTCCAGATCTGTGAATGGCAGGTCATGCAGGTCGCCGTCGGCGGTAATCCCGCTTTCGGCCCTCGCTCCACGTCGGCGTGGCAATACCGACAGTCGAGCCCTAACTCCGCGACATGATGGCGATGGCTGAAAGGCACCGGTTGATGCGGCGCAATATCCACCGATGTGACATAGGCGGATCTCGCAAAGCCGATCGCTGCGACCGCTCCCCCGCCACAGACCGACAGAAATCCCGCTACGGCGAGCCGTAGCCAGGTATCGGCCGCGGGCGAAAATATCTGGGTCATATTGTTGTCTCGGCTCGGCTTCCAACACATCCGAAGCCGTTGCGTTCCGGATGAGGAACAACAGGCACCCGCCTGCATTGTCACGTCGCAACGGATGCAGACATGACCGAACGGATCGATTTCGAGCGCACCGACGTCGCGCCGGGCTTGGTGGCAAAGCTGGCAGTCGGCTTTGCCGCCTTCGTGCTCGCTGTCCCGCTTGCGATGCCGCTGGCCTATCCGCAAACGCAGCAGTCAACGACACCACGGCCGCCGCGCATTGCATCAGAAGCTGCCGTTCTCGAGGTGAACCCGCGCGCGCATCTGGTGCAATTCGAAAGCCGAGAGTCCGTGGCGCTCGATCAATACGGATGGATCGACCGCGATCACGGGATCGTGCAGATTCCGATTGAGCGAGCCATGCAGTTGCTCACGCAGCGCGGGTTGTCAGGCTGGCCGTCTGCGCCTTCAGCGAAGGGCGGACAGCCAGGACGGCCCGATCACTGACGCGGAGCAGAGCGCGGATGTGGCGACAATGGATTCCGTTCTGGCAGGAAGGAGTCTCGCCCTATGGAGGCGATGTCGACCTTCTGTTCGCGGGGCTTCTTGTCGTCAGCGGCTTCGTGCTCGGGCTGCTGCTGTTCCTGATCCTGTTGTTCTGCATCCGCTATCGTGCCGGAAATGATGTGGATCGCGAGCGGCACGAAGCCAAGAGCTGGCGGTGGGAGATTGCCTGGACGGCCGCGTCCCTCACCGCGTTTTTCGCGCTGTTCGTTTGGGGCGCGGCGGTGTTCCTGAAAATCTATCGAATGCCGGCGGATGACCTGACCGTATTCGTGGTCGCCCAGCAATGGATGTGGAAGGTGCAGCACCCCGGAGGGCAAGCCGAGATCAATGCCCTGCACATTCCAATCAATCGGCCGATCAATCTTGTGATGGCATCGCAGGATGTCATTCACAGCTTCTTTATCCCGGTGCTTCGCTTGAAGCGCGATGTCGTCCCGGGGCGCTATCAAAGCATCGAGATCGAGGCCAAGCGTCCGGGCCGCTACCATCTGTTTTGCGCCGAATACTGCGGCACAGACCACGCGCGCATGCTTGGCGAAGTCGTGGCGATGCGCCCGGCCGACTATGCTGCGTGGCTGAACCAGCAGGCCCCATCGAGTCCTTTGGCAAAGCAGGGAGGCATGTTGTTTCGCCAGCTTGGCTGCTCGGGCTGCCACGAGGGATCGAGCAGCGTCCACGCGCCGCGGCTGGAGGGACTGTATGGGAAGCCCGTTCCACTGGCCGATGGCAGCACCGTCGTTGCGGACGACAAGTATTTGCGGGATTCCATCCTGCTGCCTCGAAGCCAGATCGCCGCTGGATATGCACCGATCATGCCTTCGTTTGAAGGGCGGATCGATGAGAGTCAGTTGCTGCAACTGGTCGCCTATATCAAGTCACTGGCAACGGTGAAGCCATGACTGGCAAGAACTACGTCACGGAGGATTACCGGCTTAGCTCCTGGTTTACGACGACTGACCACAAGCGAATTGCGATCCTGTACTTTGCCGCGCTGATTTTCTTTTTCTTTGTCGGCGGTGCCGCGGCGACGATCATGCGCATCGAACTGGCGACGCCAGCCTCCGATGTCGTGAATGCCGACACCTACAATCGGCTGTTCACCATGCATGGTATCATCATGGTGTGGTTCTTCTTGATCCCGTCGATTCCGAATACGCTCGGCAATTTCATCGTGCCGCTGATGATCGGCGCGCGTGATCTTGCGTTTCCGCGACTCAATCTGGCGAGCTGGTATCTCTTCATGCTCGGCGGGAGCATCACGCTCTATGCGATCTTCATGGGCGGCATCGATACCGGATGGACGCTGTACACCCCTTTCTCGACGCTCTATTCCAACAGCTACGTTTCGGTTGCGGTCGCGGGCATCTTTGTCGCGGGTTTCTCCTCGATCCTCACCGGTCTGAACTTCATCGTCACCATTCACAAGTTGCGCGCGCCCGGACTGACCTGGTACCGGCTGCCGCTGTTCATCTGGTCGCTCTACGCAACCTCCGTCATTCTTGTGCTGGCAACCCCGGTGCTTGCCATCACCCTGGTTCTGCTGGCTGCGGAACGTCTGTTCGGTGTCGGCATCTTCGATCCGCGGATCGGCGGCGATCCACTGCTGTTTCAGCACCTGTTCTGGTTCTACTCGCATCCGGCCGTTTACATCATGATCCTGCCCGGCATGGGCGTCGTGAACGAACTGATATCGTGTTACGCGCGCAAGAAAATCTTCGGTTACAGGTTCGTGGCCTGGGCCAGCCTCGCGATCGCGGGGGCAGGATTCCTGGTCTGGGGCCATCACATGTTCGTGTCGGGCCAGTCGCTGACCGCGAGCCTGGTGTTTTCCTTCATGAGCTTCGTCGTGGCAGTCCCGTCCGCCATCAAGGTCTTCAATTGGACCGCGACGCTGCGCAAGGGGACTCTGCGGTTCGATGCACCGATGTTGTATGCGCTGGGCTTCGTCGGCCTGTTCACCATCGGCGGATTGACGGGACTGTTCCTGGCCTGTCTGGCATTCGACGTTTATGCGACCGACACTTACTTTGTCGTTGCGCATTTTCACTACATCATGGTCGGCGGCATGGTGACGGCCTATTTCGGCGGGCTTCATTACTGGTGGCCGAAGATCACCGGTCGCATGTATCCGGAATATTGGGCGCGCGCGGCAGCGATCCTCATTTTCTTCGGATTCAACCTGACCTTCTTTCCCCAGTTCATTCTCGGGGTCGAGGGAATGCCGCGGCGCTATCATGTCTATCCTGCGGAATTTCAGGTGTGGAATGTGCTGTCGTCCGGCGGCGCATCCATTCTCGCCGCCGCCTACCTGTTGCCGATGTTCTATCTGGGGTTCTCGCTTTTCTTCGGTGCGCGCGCGCCGGCCAATCCCTGGGGCGCCACGGGATTGGAGTGGCGCACGTCGTCTCCGCCGCCGCGCCTGAATTTCGAGCAGCAGCCGGTGGTGACGGAAGAACCCTATGACTATGCCCACGCGCCGGAGCCGCAACGTGTCTGACCGATCCGACATCGCCGAGCACCTTGCGACCGTCCCGCAGCGCGACGAGGTGCTCGAGCTTGGAATGTGGACGTTCCTGTCGACGGAGGTGCTGCTGTTCGGCGGACTCATTCTGAGCTATTTCGTGTATCGACACGCGGATCCGCAGGCGTTTCTTGCGGCCGGGCGCGAAACCAAGATCGTCATCGGGACCCTCAATACCGCGCTGCTTCTCACCTCGAGCTTCTGTGTGGCGGCGGCGCTGCGCGCGGCTGAGCACGAGCAGCGCCGCACCACGCGGGCGTTGCTCGGCCTCGCGATCGTCCTGGGCCTGACCTTCCTGGGACTGAAAAGCTTCGAATATATCGAAGAATATCGCGAGCACCTCGTTCCCGGAGTCAATTTCGCGCGCGCGGGCGAGAATGCACATGGGATCGAGCTGTTCTTCATCTTCTATTTTGTCGCGACGCTGCTTCACGCGGTTCACGTCCTCTGCGGGATCGGCGTCCTCGCCGTCTTCGCGGCTCTGGCGACGGCAACCATCGCGCGTTCGCGCTATGTCGCGGGACTGAGGACGGCGGCGCTGTACTGGCACTTTGTCGATCTGGTCTGGATCTTTCTGTTTGCCTTGATCTACCTGCCGGGGCGAAGCTCATGAGCGAGATCGGCCGCCCACCGCCTCGGACATGGCGTCCGCCGATCGATCTGGTGATCTGCTGGATCGCTCTGTTGCTGCTGCTCGGGCTGACCGTCGTGCTGTCGTACCAGCCGTTGGCGTCGTTGAATTTCGCGGTGGCGATGACCATCGCGGCGATCAAGGCGGGGCTCGTGGCCGCGATCTTCATGGAGCTTCGACACCGGTCCGGCGTGGTCCGCGCCTTTGCCGCGGCGGGATTTTTCTGGCTGGCAATTCTCTTGTGGCTCGGTCTGATGGATTTTCTGACCCGGACGTAGTTCACCGACAGCTGGATGAGTCATCAGCGCGAGCGCGCCAGCGAGGTCCGTTGCTTGGCGATCGTGGCCCCGGTCACAGCCGACGCAGCGTTGCCCCAGCTGTTGCGAATATAGGTCAGAACGGCGGCGACCTGATCGTCGCTCAGCCGCCAGTCGAACGCCGGCATGGCGGGCGCGGTCGGCGCGGAATCTGTCGCCACCGCGCGCGATCCCTCCAGCACGATCCGGCCGAGCGTCGCGGGATCGTCGGACTGCACGAGAGCACTGCCGGCAAGACGCGGGAAGAGTTTTGCGGCGCCCCGGCCATTGTCCTGGTGGCACGGCGCGCAGGCATCCTTGTAGATCGCAGCGCCCGCCGTCATCGTCGGATTGTCGGCGGCAATGGGCGCGGGTTTGTTGTCCGGACCGTTGCCGGTGTCGAGCAGGTAAGTGGCGATCGCGGCAACATCGGCATCGTCCATCTGCGATGTCGAATGGGTAACAGCCTCCGCCATCGGGCCGGAGGCGAGGGTGGCGCGGTTGGCGCCGGTCTTCAGATACTCGATGAGGTCATCCTTCGACCATTTGCCGATCCCCTTATGTAAGTCGGCGGTGATGTTCGGCGCGAACCAGCCCTGCAGCGTCGCGCCGGCGAGGGGGGCGTCGGTCTTGTCGCCGCCCAGCACGGTCTTCGGCGTATGGCAGGTGCCGCAATGGCCGGGGCCCTGAACGAGATACGCGCCCCGATTCCATTCGGCGCTCTGATGCGCATCGGCAACGAAACGGCCGGGCGTGAAGTTCACCCAGTTCCAGAACAGCATCGCGAGGCGAATGTTGAAGGGAAACGGCAACTGATTGGCGTCCACCTTGTGATGCACCGGGGCCACCGTCGCGAGATAGGCGCGGATCGCCAGAATGTCGTCGCGCGACATCTTGGTGTAGGCCGTGTACGGCATGGCCGGATAGAGCCGCGTGCCGTTGCGGCCACGGCCCTCCTGCAGCGCGGAGACGAACTCGTCGTCGCTCCAGTTGCCGATGCCAGTGTCGGTATCGGGCGTGATGTTCGGCGCAACCAGCGTCCCGAACGGCGTTTGCAGGGCAACGCCTCCGGCGAACGGCTCGCCTCCCGGCACGGTGTGGCATCCCGCGCAATCGCCGAGCGTCGTCAGGTAGCGGCCGCGCTCGATCAGACTGAAATTCTGCGTCGCTCCCTGCGCGTGAGCGCAGGTATGGCATGCCGTCAGGAAAACGATGAGCGCGAGCAGGCGGGCCATATCTCTACACCAACGGGCCTGGATGTTTCAGATAGCGCTGGGTGATCGCATCCGCTGTCCAGAAAGCCAGCGCGCCGACGGTGTTCGTCGGGTTGTAGCCGTGGTTCTGCGGGAACACCGAGGCGCCGCCGGGGATGAACAGATTGTGGACGTCCCAGCTCTGGCAGTAGCGATTGAGGACGCTGGTCTTGGGATCGTCACCCATCACCGTGCCGCCGGTGTTGTGGGTGGTCTGATAGATCGTGCTGTCATAGGGCCCCTTGCGCGGATGAGGCTCTATTTCCGTTGGGTTCATCGCCTTGGCGATGTCAGCTAACCGCTCCGTGAGAAAGGCGGACATCTTCAACTCGTTCTCATGGAAATCGAATGTCATCCGCATCAAGGGGCGTCCCATGCGATCCTTGTAGGTCGGATCGAGATCGAGCCAGCAGTCGCGGTAGCTGTAGGAACTGCCGTGCGTCGAGAGGCTGTAGCCGTGCTGATAGGTCTCGGCGGTGGCCTTCTTCCATGCGGCGCCCCACTTCGGCGTGCCTTTCGGCACCGGCCGGGTCTGGATCGGGCGTCCGTTGGTCTGCGAGGCTCCCATATAGCCGCCGCCGACGAAGCCGAGATTGGTGTGATCGAAGTTGTCGCCGTTGTAGTCGTCGATGATCATGCCGTGGGCGCCGGTCGCGATGAAGGGATTGAGCACCTTGTCTTTCAGAATGATGCTGACGCTCGACGTGGTCTGGTACGCATAGTTGCGGCCCACCACGCCTTGGCCGCTCACCGGGTCGTAAGGCTTTCCGATTCCGGAGATCAGCATCAGTTGCACGTTGAACAGCGCGAACGCGCAGAGCAGCACGATATCGGCGGGCTGCTCCCATTCGGTCCCGGAGGTGTCGACATAGGTGACGCCGGTCGCCCGCTTGCCGGTGGAATCGAGATTGATCCGGAGGACTTCGGACTCGGTCTGCGCGGTGAAGTTCTGCAGCCGCAGCAGCGCCGGCAGCACGCAGGTTTGCGGACTGGACTTGGAATAGTTGCCGCAGCCGAAACGTTCGCAGAAGCCGCAATAGCTGCATTGGCCCATGCGGATGCCGAGCGGATTGGTGTAGGGCTCGCTGAGATTGGAGGCCGGCTGCGGGAAGGGCGAGTGCCCGAGCTTGCGCGCGGCGTCGGCGAACAGCATGGCGCCGAGCCCCTGTTTCAACGGCGGCGTAGGATATTCCGCCGATCGCCAGCCCTCGAACGGATTGCCGCCCTCCTGTTTGACGCCCTTGAGATTGCCGGCTTTGCCCGAGGTGCCGCAGAGCTTTTCGAAGCGGTCGTAATAGGGCTCGAGCTCGTCATAGCTGACCGGCCAATCCTGGATCGTCATATCTTCGGGCAGCATGCTGGCGCCGTAGCGCTCGGTCAGATGGCTGCGCAAACGGAAATCGGTCGGCAGAAACCGCCAGGTCTGGCCGTTCCAGTGAATGCCGGCCCCGCCGACGCCGTTGCCGGGGAGGAAGCCGGCGAAATTCCGGATCGGCAGCGCGGTCTGATCGGCCTTGTTGCGGAACGTCAGCGTCTCCTGCGCTGGGCGCAGAAACAGATCGAGGCGGACGGCGTAGCGCAGCTCGTCCTGCGCGTAGGCCGGCGGGAAGTCCGTCGCTGTATCGCGCCACGGTCCGCGCTCTATGGCGACGACATCGAGGCCGGCCTTGGCGAGATGGTAGCTCAAAATCGATCCGGTCCATCCCAACCCGATCACCACGACATCTTTCGCCGGGAGTTTCCGCGCCATCATTCATCCTTTCGATGACCAGTCCGCGCGCCCCATGATGCTCACGGGGGGCAGCGGATAGGGTTCGTTGTGGCGCTCGACCCAGTCGCGATAGTCGTATCGTGCACCGGGGAAGCCGACCAGTTTCCAGCCCGCCATGCCGCGATTGCCGCCATAGATCGGATCGGCGAAGAAGCCTTGCTGCGTGTCCTGCAACACCATCTCGAAGAAGGTCTGCGCATCGGTGTCCTTCAGGTCGACCGATCCGTCCTCCAGCCCGGACAGCAGCTTGTCCTGGTCCGCGGCCGAGAGGTCGTGAAATTTCTTCCCGTTTTGCGCGGCGGCGACATGATCGGCCAACGCCTTGAGGCCGCTGCGATAGCGGCCGGCGGGCGAATCCGGATTCTGATAGCCTTGCGTTCCGGACCCGGACATGAAGGGCGGGCGCGTATAAAGTCCTTCGCTGCGGCCGTAGGGGCCGGCCAATTGCCGGTCGATGAAGACCGCGCAGCCGGCGTCCTTGCCGCCGGGGCCTCGGTCATCCGGGGGAATGAGACGATCGGCAATGGCCTCCATGGTGGCGGCCTCATCGGCGGTGAAGAAAACCCACGGTCCGGGGCGGACCGGCGTCGGCGGCTTGGCGGCACCGGGTGCCCAGGGCATGCCCTGATGAAAGGTGCGGCCGTGAACGACGGAAGCCGACGTGCTGAGCAGGATGGCCGCAGAGGCGAGAAACGCCCGCCGGGACAACTGAAGCGAAGTTTTTGAGTCCATCGCTCAAACCTTAAGCGCCGCTAACTCACCGAGGCGCTTCGAAGGCGCTTCTCCCGAGGTAAGGACCAACGAGCGCGATGGTTCCGATGAGTTCATGATTTTGAACCCGCAGCGTTTGTTGCACGCAATCACAACCGCGCGATAATCTCTGCGCAGGTGCGCCGCCTCGGTTGTCAAACAGCTCCGCGATACGAACGCAGCGTCGCGATCTCGCGGCGCGCTGCGCCCGAGTTTTGCGAGGAACGCTTCGCCCTCCTTGGAAGAGGGCGCGCGGAACGCCGGACGCGCGATGCGTCCGCAGCCTCGTGTGCAAGTGTAGAAAGCACACGAGTTAGTCACCACGGTCGCACCGGAGACATCCGGCGTTCCGCGCGCGGTGGGCTTCCGGCTTGCTTCGTGCTCTCCCCGGCGGCGATTCATCCGCTTTGGTTCGTCACCGTCGGCCGATGCTGGCGTCGTGGGCTCCGGTCGGAGCGGACGACGATGCATCGCCTT